>OGQT01000606.1_pt1 | contig 31605 bp, 28 predicted proteins | sample 1553261 | NCBI WGS metagenome assembly OGQT01 (sample SAMEA2579992, study PRJEB22360) | human gut metagenome | biome: human gut; feature: human-associated habitat; material: faeces | place: Denmark | collected 2008/2010
TTATATTCTTCTTATTGTTTTAAATATTTTTTATTATTATTTTCATATATTTTAATTAATATCTTTTTCTTAACTTCTTCATCTTTTATTTTTAATAAAGCATCAGGCAAATTATATATCTCTTCCCTACCTTCACTTAATCTCATAAAGGATATTACTTCATCATATAATTTAAGTTCTTTCTTTAAAGCTTTTTTCTCTACTTTATTCTCGTGTACTATTTGATTAGTATATTCCTCAATTTTTTTCATATCCTCTAATATATTTTTTAGATTATATGCTTCATTAGTATATTTTGTGAAATGTCTATTCACATACTTATCTTTTACTTTACCTCCAGTAGCCTCTGCCATTTCACATAAAAATTCATTTAACTCAGCTTTTTCGGATTGCATATTTTTTAAAGAAGTGGTTAATGCCAAAGTTTTTACAGCTTCACTGTTATCTGGAATATTAAGAACAACTTTTAATATTGAATCATAGTTTTTTAAAATTAATGGCACAATCGGATTATCTCCAAATGTACTAAAAATTAGATCTTTAGTTTCCTGAAATTCATTATAATCCTCGTAGATGTCCAATAAACCAGAAATAGTTTCAAAACAATTATTCAATTCTTCAGGGTTAGCAGTGTTTAAAAATTCACTCATATCACTTATGTTATCATACACATAATTAAAGTCTAAATCTTTATAATTTGTACAGATTGACGCAATCATAAAATCTGTAGTTTTTAGTTTACTTAACCCATTTGCACCAGATATATTATAATTTTCCGAAAATTCTCTAAAAAATTCAGCTTCATGATCTTTATCTTTACTAACTAATTTTTCTTCTAGTTTCTTCTTTGCATCTTCAAGTTCCTTTATCAATTCGTTAAACATTAGCCTAACCTCTTTTCTATGCTCTTAGATTCTTCCTTATTATAACCTAATTTTCCAAACAACTCATTAGTATATTGTTCATTTAAAGCTCTATATTCTGGATTATTTAATTTTTTAACTATGTTATCTCTTTGACTCATATACTTTTGTATTTTTAATTCTAAAGAATCTTTGTATCCTCTATCATTATCACATTTTTTAAGAAACGCTGTAATTATTGCATAATCATTTTTGCCAATACGATCAAACACAACTCTTGGTTTAAAACCACGTACTTCTGATATACCAACAAGTTTATTATTATTTAAAAATCTTTTTACTCTTTTAAAGCTTCCGTCTTGAATAGATTGAAATAACTCTAAAAACTCACTACAAAACTCAGGACTACTTTTTGAAATTTTTTCTATTTCGTCAATTACTCTTATATTTCCCATACTAGAAACTGGAAAGAAAAAGTTATTTTTAGTTGAAGTTTTATTTTCATTTACTTCTTCATTGCTCTCAGATTTTAATATTTCTAACTTTTTACTACATAATCTAATTTCTTCTTTGTATTCTTCTAAATCTTCATCATCAAATTCTTCTCTACATTCAGAAATAAAATCTGCTGTCTCTTTTATACTTTTAAGTAATTTTAACTTTAACCTTAATACTATCGTCTTATAATCACCTGTATTAGGGTTTGGAAGACTACTTTCAATTTGATCTTGTAAATCCTCACAATCATCAATAGAAGATATTAAATAATTATAATAATCTACTTTATCATCTAACTCAGAGTTAACTTCATCTGCTTCATCGTAAATCATTTCTTTTTCAGGTGCCTTATTATCATCTTCTACTCTTTTAGTACTTTTACTAGATAGTTCTTTTAACTTCTTTACTTCCTTATCAATTAACGTAGATGTTTTATGATTTTCAGAAATAACCTCAAAAATCTCTTTTGAAGATATTCCATCATCTAAATCTAATATTATAAATTCCATCTTTACCCCTCCAATATTGTTGCATATTATACCATAAAAATAGGAAAATGTAAAGTATTTCCTATTTTGCTTTAATATATTGCTTAGAGACTTCAATTGGATTTAAAGATTCATTCAAACTATCCATGAAAAGTTTTTTATCTTTATCAATATCTAACAGAGAAAAACCAATCAATCGATTATATTCATCTAAAGATGTTGTAGTAAGTTTTTCTATTAAACCATATAATTTGTCTTTAGTAGCACCATTTTTATATAAAGAAGAAGCAACCATAGTTTGACATGTATGTATTATAGAAAAACCCTTCGTAACATTTTTATTAGATTCGCAAAAAGTCATTATTTTATCTTTAAACTCATTATCAATACTAATATCATTATCCAATAACATAAAAATCTTAGAAAAATGATTGAAAGTTATAACATTATTTTTAAAGCATAGTAGCCTTTGGTTTAAAGTCATTGCGACCTCCATAGGTTTATACCCTTCTTTAATTAAATAATCTCTAAACATAAACTCACTCAATATTGGCGCAAGCTCAGCATAAAATTTATATGTAATATCAGATTTACAAAAATTTCTAGACTTTCTAGAAAGTAAATGAACATATTCATGTAATAATATTACCGCATCATCTAATGTTTCAGTAGATTTTACTCCTATAGTGTATTTGTCATTTAAAGAATCATATTTACAAAAAGATGAAAGAGCACTAAAATCAAAAATACCATTATTATAATCTTCGGTAAAAAAATCACTATATTTTGAAGAAATTTCTCCTAAAAATGAATGAACTAATAAAATACTTTCCTCCAATGGTACATATTCACGAGGACCAATTACTGCCTTATAATGTATGACATCTCTACAATTGTCCTTTAATAGTCCATAAAAATAGGAAATGTTATTTTTAATAAAAGATGGTGTATTATATAAGTTTTGTTCTAACAATTCTTTTATTTTTTTATACTCATCTAAATTAAATCCTGTTTTTTCCATTATACCCCTTCTTTGTGGTCTATATTATATGAAAAGGGAATAAAACTGTCAATAAAAAAAGTACACAACAAATAAAGATATGTACTCTAATTTAAAAATCATTATTCTTTTTCTGCAGCAAAATCTTCCAAACTTCCATCTTCTTTAACAATTTTAGTAAGTGATTTTTCTGCTTTTTTTAGTTTTTCATCACATAGCTTTGCTAAATCCATTGCTTGATTAAACTCTTTTATTGCATCATCTAACGGAATATCTCCACTTTCCAATTTCTTTACTATTTCTTCCAATTGTTCTAAGTTTTCTTCAAAACTTTTTTCTTTTTTTTCTGCCATAAATCCTCCTATTATATAACTTTAACATCACAAGAACCATCTGATAGTTCTATATTTAGTTTATCATCTTTTTTTATATCTTTTACACTTGTTATTACTTTATCACCTAATCTTGTAACTGCATATCCTCTTTTTATTGTAGAAATTGGTGACAATGCTTCTAATTTAGCTAATATATTTATTTTTCTTATTATCAATTAGTTTTGTAGGTTCTCTAAATATATAACTACTAGTAACTTTCAAAAGTTCTTTTTCCTTAGACTGATATAGTCCAGACATACTATATTTTAATTTTTCTAATAACGTATCAAATTGTTGTTCCTTAACTTCATAAATACTAATTGGATTTTTTAATATATATTTATTAGTTACTTCACTAAGTTTTTGTCTTAAAAAATCTATTCTGTTTTTTGTAACTTTTTCACTTCTAATCTTTAACTGATCAATATATTTAAGTACATCTAATTCATTTGGAACTGCAAGTTCAGCGGCACCTGTTGGTGTAGGAGCTCTAAGATCAGCCACAAAATCAGCAATAGTAAAATCTATTTCATGACCTACCGCACTAATTACTGGTATAGTACAATTATAGATAGCATAAGCAACCTCTTCATCATTAAAGCACCACATATCTTCTATACTTCCACCACCACGACCTACTATTAACGTATCAAGATCATATTCTTCTGCTCTTTTTATCTGTTTTACAATAGTTGGTGCAGCATCAGCTCCCTGAACAAGCGCAGGAAATAAAATCACCTCAGTAAGTGGAAACCTTCTTTTTATAGTTGATAATATATCCCTTATCGCAGCACCAGTTGGAGCAGTTATAACACCAACTCTTCTTGGTATTCTAGGTATTTTTTTCTTTGTACTAGTATCAAATAAACCTTCTTTTTCTAATTTCTTTTTTAGTTGTTCAAAAGCAATATATAAATTACCAACACCATCTTCAATCATATCAGAAACATATATTTGATAACCACCATTTGCCTCATATACACTAATTTTGCCCGTTACTAAAACTTTCATTCCATCTTCAGGCATAAATTTTAGTTTTTTAGTTTGACTTGCGAACATAATTGCATTAATTCTACTACCTTCATCTTTTAAAGTAAAATAATAATGTCCTCTAGTATGAGCTTTAAAATTAGATATTTCACCCTTTATAAATACCTCATTTAAATTAACATCTTGATCAATTTTATATTTTATATATCTAGTTAACTGTGTAATAGTAATATATTTATCATCCATTTTGTTCCTCACTATGATAGATATTATCTAAAACACCATTAATCATCTTAGTAACATCTAAATCACTATATTTTTTAGATAACTCTAAAGCTTCATTAATTGCTACTACAGAAGGAGTATCAGTATACATTAATTCATATATACCTATAGATAATATTGCTTGATCAACTTTATTAAAACGATCTATAGTCCATTTCTTTAAATATTTATTTGCCAAAGTATCAATTTCTTTTTGATTTTTTACTATTCCATTAACAGTTTCATTAACAAAATCATTTTCTATTTCTAATTGTTCCTTTATTAATTCATTAATATTGTAATCTAAATTACCTTCTTTTAAGATATTTACTTGATAAATTACCTTCATAATTATCTCACGTAATTCACTTCTATTTTTCATAGGATTCACCTCCTGTATATTGTATCATAAAGAAATTTTCTTGTCAGTATTTTCCAAAGAAAAACCAAAACTATTTTTTAGCTTTGGTTTTTTCTACACTAGTACTATAATCTTTAGGAGCATCTTTTACAAGATAGTATTCTCCCTCTAGTAATTTAACTCCAGTAAATGGCTTAAATTTAGGTAAGTTCTTCTTATCAAAAGAAAGACCGTATTTTTCTATAACCTTCTCTAACATATCATCATTTTGAAATTGGATATTACCATCATCTACTATTTCAGCTTTACTTTTATAGTTATGATTAATAATGTAATTTTGTAACGTCATTGCACTAACTTCTGGAGAAACAATATCACAGCCTCCATCATAGAATACACATGATTTTATCCCATCAAATGAAGAGGAATTAAAGAAAAACATCTTTTGAACATCTATTGTATCTTCACTTTTTTCTTTTTCTAAATCACTTACTGTTTCACTTGATAAATCTTTATTTGCTTTTTCAGGTATAAATTTCATTAACCCGCTTGTAAAATCTTTATCCATATCATTTTCAATCATATAAGTTGATAACGCTTTAAATGAATTACTAATAGTTTTGTATTTAACATTTAAAGTTAACCCTTTTTTTGGAGATAACTCAAAAATATCTTCATCATAGTCAATATCTTGCATTAATCTTCCATCAATAATCAAATCTAGATTATCTTCTAATTCACTTTTTATTCTAAATATTTCTTCATGTGAACCTTTCCATACTTTATTAGCAATAAATCTAGATAATACACCTTTTACAGAACTTTTTCTTTTATTATTTCCTATGAATTTATCTAAATTATTTTGATACCATTCATAAATATATTTAGTTAACTGATCTTTTAAGTCACTATCCAAATTACTACCTTCATATTCATCACAATTATAAAAATCATTAATTAACTTTAATACTTCTTGTTTATCATTCATACTAAATCCCCCTTAAGTACCGCATATTATACCATAAAGCAATAAAAAAAGCAAGAATTTTTTACTTGCTATTCTCTTCCATTTTTTGTTTTAAATTATATAAAAAGCTAAGTGCTTCCATAGGGGTCATTTCTAGTGGCCTAATATTTTTTAATTCTTCTTCAACAAAAGATGGTTTTTCCACATTTTTATCAATTTCTTCTTCCGTTAATTCAAATAGTGATGTTTGAGTAAATACTTCAGTTTTAGAATTTTTATGTTCATACATATCAAGTATTTCTCTACTCCTATTAATTAAATCATTTGGAAGATTAGCAAGCCCTGCAACATGAATACCATAACTTTTATCTACAGAACCTGCTTTTATTTTATGTAAGAAAGTTATCTTTCCATTTTCTTCTTTCGCAGAAACATGTACATTCTTTAAATGTTTTAAATTATGTTCCAAAATAGTTAATTCATGATAGTGTGTAGAAAACATAGTTTTTGCTTTTATATTATCATGAATATATTCAAGTATTGCCTGAGCAAGAGCTATACCATCATATGTTGCAGTACCTCTACCTAACTCATCAAAAAGAATCAAACTATTTTCAGTTGCTTCACTAATAGCTAAGTTAGCCTCTTTCATTTCAACCATAAAGGTAGATTCACCACTTACTAAATCATCACTAGCCCCAATTCTTGTAAAGATTTTATCAAAAATAGGAAGTATAGCACTCTTGCAAGGAACAAAACACCCAATTTGAGCCATTATAACGGTAATTGCTGTTTGTCTCATATAAGTTGATTTACCAGCCATATTAGGACCTGTTATTAATAGTATATCTGTATTTTTATCCATCATAACATCGTTCGCAACATACTTATCTTTTATTACTTTTTCAACTACAGGGTGTCTACAATCAACTAATTTCATAACTTTATCTAAAGTTAGTTCTGGTTTAACAAATTTATTCTCATCACTAACAACAGAAAATGACTGTAACATATCAACTTCACTAATAACTTCCGCAATTTTTTGAAGATTTGTAATATATCTTTTAACAGTCTCACGAATATCCATAAATAATTTATATTCCAAACGTATTATTTTTTCTTCTGCTCCAAGAATTATATTCTCCTTTTCTTTTAATTCCTTTGTAATATATCTTTCACAATTAGCTAAAGTTTGTTTTCTTTCATACCCGTATTCTTCTTTTATATATTGTGTTTGTCCTTTACTCACTTCAATATAATAACCAAATACTTTATTAAAGCCAACCTTTAAGTTTTTAATTCCAGTACGTTCTTTTTCAATCTTTTCTATATTTAAAATAAAATCTTTAGAACCACTACTTAAGCTACGTAATTCATCTAACTCAGCATTATATCCATTCTTTATGATAGAACCTTCCTTTAATGTTAAAGGAGCTTCTTCATGAATAGATTTTTCAAGTAAAGCATACACTTCATCTAATGTTTCAATCGTCTTATCATAAGAAAGAGCTTCTAAAGTTTTTTTAATCTTAGGCAAAGCCTTCAAACTCTTTTTTAACTGTAACATATCCCTAGCATTTAAATTACCATAACTAATTCTACCTGCAAGTCGTTCTAAATCATATACCTCATCTAAAAAATTTCTCAAATCATCTCTTAAAATAAACTCAGTAGATAATTTTTCTACAAAGTGATATCTTCTTTCGATTTCAGTCTTACTAGTAAGTGGATTTTCTATATTTTCCTTTAAAAACCTTGAACCCATTGCAGTTTTGCATTTATCCAAAAGCCATAACAAACTATATTGTCTATCTCTTGATCTAATTGTTTCAACTAATTCGAGGTTTTTCTTAGTATTATTATCAAATAATAAAGTATTGCCTCTTTTTATAATTTCACACTTTTGTAAATGATGAAGATCACCCTTTTTAGTTTCCAAAACATAAGAAAGTAAATGTTTAATAGTAGTAGTCAATCTAATATCTTCTATATCACTATAAATATATGAATAATCATCATCTTCACTAACATCTTTAACAATACTAACTAAAACACCATATTGTACTCTTAAAATATTGATTAATTCCCTATCAGTACCTTCACTTACAATAATCTCACGAAATCCACGTTTTACAATTTCTCTCACAACGTGATCAACGTCACCCTCCAATAAAAATGCTCCAAAATATCCCGTAGAAACATCAGTAAAACTAATTCCCTTGCAATAATCAAAGTCATAAATATTAGCTATATAATTATTATTCTTGCTGTCTAAGTTATTATCAATTCTAGTACCTTTAGTAACAATCTGAACTACCCCTCTTTTAACCATACCTTTAGTCTCTTTAGGATCTTCTAATTGTTCAACAATTGCTACTTTATAACCTTTTTCTACTAACGTATCTATATAAGAAGAATATGCATGATGAGGAATTCCACACATAGGAACCCTTTCTTCTAACCCCGCATTTTTACCAGTTAAGGTAAGTTCTAATTCACGAGATGCTATAATTGCATCATCAAAAAACATTTCATAAAAGTCCCCAAGTCTAAAAAAGATAATACAATCTTCATGCTTATCTTTTATTTCCATATATTGAACCATCATAGGACTTAATTTAGTCCTGTCTACTGTACTTCTTTTCATATACTTCACCACTAAAATTATTATATCAAACTTCCAAAAAATAGCAAAGAAAAACGCCTAAATTTAGGCATTAATTCTATTTAATTTATCAACTGCTTCAGAAAAAGTTGATACACCAATTACTTTTATTTTTAAATTTCTTTCTTTTTTTATTTTTATACATTCTTTATAATTTTCCCCATTAGGTACCAAAAAGATATCAGCATGTTTTTTTTCTGCTCCAAGAAGTTTATATTTAACACCACCAATAGTACCAATATTACCATCTTTATCAATTTCACCTGTACCAGCAATTTTCAAACCCTTTGTAACATCTTTCTTTGTAATCTTATTATAAATATCAAGTGTTTCTATAAGGCCTCCAGAAGGTCCTGATTCTGATTTTTTAAATTTTATTTCTACTTTTGGATCAGTTTTATATTTATGTACTTCACTTATATATATACCTGAAACAAGTCTACCTTCTTGTTTATATAGTCTAACTTCAATTAATTTTTTCTTATTTTTTCTTTCAACTAATACTTTAATTTTATCTCCAGCTTCTTTAGTACTTACTATATTTTTATAATCATCTGCACAAGTAATAGGAGTATCATCAACTTTTAAAATCTTATCCCCAACTCTAAAATCATTCTTATGCATTTTATCTTTATAATAAACATATAAATTAGTCTCAGTAACCTCATATTTTTTCTTGGCTTTTAAATAAGCATTCTTAATAGCATTATCACTAGCATTCAATAAATCAATTTCTCCTCTAAATTCAACATCTAAAACATCTTCGCTATTATCGTAAGTATAATCGCTAACTTTAATTCTTTCAAAATCAGGAACAATATAACTAAGCAAATATGTAGCAATAGTTCCTTTCGCTTCTGATACATAAGCAAGATTAAGACTCCCCTTAGATTTGTACTCATCTTCTACCCTTATTCTACTTCCTACTTCCATTATACCTCCACCAGTAATAATGTAATAATCAACGGGATATAAAAATAAAATATATAAGAAAATGAAAAAAATTAAAGTTTTGTAATTTTCCTTAATAAACTGCTTTATTTTTTCATAAAACTTACTAAACATAACATCAGTCCTTTATGTTTAATTATATCAAAAAGTTGGTGAATTATGAAAAATAAATTATTAGAACTACTTATTGTTGTCATATTTTTGTCACTATTAACAACTCCAAATATAATTACAACAGAAATATTAGAAGCCTTAAAAGTATTTATAAATACTCTTTTTCCATCAATATTCCCATTTTTCTTAGTAAGTGACTTACTTATTAGTTATAACTTTCCAATTACTTTAAATAAGTATTTAAAAGAAATTACCAAAAGAATATTTCATGTTGAAGGTGCTTCAAGCTTTGTGATTATCATGAGTATGTTATCAGGTTTCCCTAGTGGTGCCAAATATATAAAAACACTCTTAGATAGAAAATTAATAGATATAGACGAAGCCAATTATCTAATTACATTTACTCACTTTGCCAATCCTTTATTTGTTCTTACAGTAACAAAAGGGCTATTTAAAAGTACAAAACTATCTTATATAATTCTTATTTGTATGTATCTTTCTAATCTAATTCTAGGTTTTATTATTCGACCAAAACAAGTTAAAAATAATAAAAAAAGTCTAGTACCTTTAAAAGTACCAAACTTTTCAACTAATTTAACATCTTCTATAATCTCTTCTTCTAAATTACTTGTAATAATACTAGGAAACACTTGTTTTTTCTATATAGTAACTGGTTTAATAACGAAATTGTTCCATCATAATCAATTAGTAACTATTCTAATTAATGGTTTCTTCGATATCACTAGAGGAATAACAAGTCTAACTAATTTATCAGGTTTCATAACCTTAAAAGCTATCCTAATTTTAACTTTCTTAGCTTTTGGTGGAATAAATATAAATATGCAAGTAGCTAGTATCATTTCAAACAGTAACATAAAATATACTAACTTTTTAATAGGAAGACTTTGTCAATGTGCCATATCAATTGTTATATTCCTTACCATTAGTAAGTGCATAATAATAATCTGATACATCAGGAGTATATATATCTAAAACATTATATTTATCACCTATTTGAAGATCAGGATTATAAATTCCGATATAAATATGGATCATTTTGCCTTTTTTCTTGGCACCTTCTCCTGAGAATTCAATTTCATTCACAACACATTGATTAAATTGAACATTATAAATACTTGGAAATGTAAACTTTTCTTGTTTTCCACCTAACCCATACATAACATAATACACACTATTATCTTCATTTATTCTATCAACATCTCCTGTCGCTACTATTCTTTTAAAAATCGTTAACTTTGCAGTTGTCCCATCTCTAAAATATAATCTATATTCAACCTCTATTCCAGTTGTATTATAATTGGAAGTAATATCTTCATATTTTACTATTCCTTGATGTTTAATAATATCATCCCAAACTGTTTTAGTAAGAGTGTTCTTATATGTAAAAATAGCACTTTTATACGACTCAATATCTTGTTTATCCTTATAATTATTTACAACTTTAAGCATAGAAAGTACTATCACAACAACAATAACAAAACAAACAATTATTTCTATTAAAGTCATTCCTTTATTATTTAGTTTTTTCATCTTCATCATAAACTTACTCCAATCGTAGAATAACTAAAATAAACATGATCATTATCTTCTAAAGCATCATCTGCAGTATTTTCACTGTTAACTACATGTTTATATTGAACTATAATCCTATACTTATAATTCTGAGGATTACTTTTATTTGTATTATAATTAGCTAAAGATAATATGTAATCTTTTAAGCTATCATTTATACCAGAAGGCATATTATTTTTAAGTGATTTAATATTATAATGAGTTAAAATAATTGAATAAACACCTGTACTAGAAAATAAGTTTTGACAATAATCAAGATAGTCTGTATTGTTATAAATACTACAATTAATACCTTTATATAAATTACTATCACTTAATGATAATTTACTATTAGAGCTATATTCCAACATATTTTTTATAAGATAAGTATTATACACACTATCTATATCATCATATCTTTCCCTTTTTTCATACTTACCCATCATCGGCAAATAGTTAGTGAAAATTAAAGTTAAAATTCCCATAACAAAAGTAGCTACAATTAAAGTTTCTACTAAAGCAAATCCCTTATTACCCATTTTTTTCATCTTTTTAAAGTCCACTCCTTGTTATTATGATAAATATATTATATAATAAAGTAAGATAAAATACCATAGGAAAGTAGACAAAAAGGGGTTGAAAATTTATGGTTACATTTGATTATAAAAAGACACCTATTACCCAAATTGCCGATTATATCATTATGTATTCAGCAAAAAGTGGTGCCAGTGATATCCATTTCGATCCTAGAGAAAATGGACTTATGGTTAGGATTAGAGTTGATGGTGACTTACAAGACTATACTTTAATACCAGAAGAATATGAACGAAACTTAACAACTAGACTTAAATTACTTGCTAACATGAATATCACAGAATCAAGACTTCCACAAGACGGAGCAATTAAAGGAAAATTCGGAAATTTAGATCTAGATATGCGTGTATCATGTCTACCAACCAATGAAGGAGAAAAAATCGTTATCCGTATTCTTGATTATACTAGAAGTTTGCAAGGTATAGATCATTTAGGTTTTTCAGAAGAGAATTTAAAAAGAATTAAGAGAATGATTCAAGTTCCAAATGGAATAATTTTAGTAACAGGAGCAACAGGTACTGGTAAAAGTACTACTACCTACTCTATTTTGCAAGAGTTAAACAAAACAGAAACAAATATTATTACAGTAGAAGACCCAATAGAAATGAATATAGAAGGAATGAATCAAGTACAAGTAAACAGTGAAATTGGACTAGACTTTGCTACCGTATTAAGATCAATCCTAAGACAAGATCCAAATATTATATTAATTGGAGAAATTCGTGATTCTGAAACCGCCAAAATTGCAGTACGTGCTTCAATAACTGGACATTTAGTTTTATCAACTATCCATACAAACAATTCATTATCAACCATAGAACGTTTACTAGATATGGACGTTGAAAGATACCTATTATCAAGTGCTATGACAGGTATTATCTCTCAAAGACTTGCAAAAACGTTATGTCCAAAATGCAAAGTAAAAAGGGAAACAACACCATATGAAAAGAAAATATTTAAAAAGGTTTTAAATCTTGATGTTGATTCATTATATGATGCAAACGAAAAAGGTTGTAGTGAATGCCATAAAGGGTATAAAGGACGTATAGCAGTCCAAGAAGTACTTGAAATTGACGATGAAATGCGTGATGCCCTAAATGATGAAAATCTAGAAAAAGATGATTTAAGAAGACTTGTTTATACATCTAATGTCACAACTCTACTTCAAGATGGACTACATAAAGTTTTAAATGAACAAACTACTTTTGAAGAAATATATAGAATAATTGATATAGATTCAGATAGTAATGAAATTTATTCGATAGAGCAAAAAAATGATAACAATAATACGGAAAATACGCAAAAAGATACTGTACAAGAAACAACGCAAACAGTACCTCCTCCTGCTAAAGAAGAAACAATAATACAAGTACCTACAGTTCCAAAACAAAGCTTAAATCCAAACCAGCAAACACCAACACCTAATTATACTAATCAAGTCCAAAATGAACAACCAGCAATTATGTCATCAAGTCCAATTGCTAAAGAAACAGCCTCAACACCTGTTATCACTTCCAGCGTAAAATCCGCTTTAAGTATGATGCAACAATCTAATAAAAATAATCAACCTCAAATCATAAATCAGACCAATCCTCAGCCTCAACAAATAACGCAACAACCACCAACACCGACAGTACCTCAACCACAAATCATAAATAACACATAAAAGGAATCAATTGATTCCTTTTTCTTTTAATATATTAAGTATTTCATCATTTATTTCTTCAATAGTTTTAATTTGATCTTCATTAACGCATTCCACTTTAGACCAATTATATAACTCAGATAATTCAATATAAGCTTCTTCAGCATTTCTTAAATGATCTTCAGATTTTTCATGTTCATCAATATTTATTCTATTTTTTCTTAACTCTTTAGTATATTCGTATGGCATATGTAAAAATATTGTAATATCAGGTTTAGGTAATTGTAATAACCAGTATTCTAGTTTATCAATCCATTGATACATAAAAAATCTTTTTTCTTTATCATGTATCTTTCCACCTTGATGAGCCATATTTGAAGTTGTATAGCGATCAATAATAACACAATAACCATCATCTAAATACTTATTAATTTTACCTATATTATATTTTCTATCAGCTGCGTAATATAAGCAAGCTATATAAGGATCAACATTAGGAGCACCCTCGGCAAAAAGGGATTTTGATATTTCCTCTTTTCCTAAATATGCACCTCCTACTATCTTTCCAGTTGGACTATCATAATTAGGAAATTCAAATCGTATACATTTTAGTCCAATCTCAATTAATTTATTTTCTAATAATTTAGATTGTGTCTCTTTTCCTGAACAATCAGTACCTTCTATTACAATTATTTTCCCCTTCATGACTTCATCATCTCCTTAATACAAGAAAAAGTAGTACATTACTACTTTATGCTTCTCCTTTGACATTAACTTTAAAAGCAAATGTTCTAGCTTCACTACCATCACTATATTCTGAACTTAACCAAATTCTAAGTCTTAAGTTTTTAACATCACCTGATTTTAAACTGCCTTTATATAAAGTTTTTCCATCTTCAACTATTGACTCAGAAAGTGCATCATAAACTGGAACATCTTTAGAATAACCATCAAGCGGATTATCATTTTGATCAGTTAAATATACTTTTACATATTTAGAATCTAAAGTTGATTTCATAAGTGTTGAATAAACTTCATAGTTGATATTACCTACACCTTTGTACTTAGTAGAAACATTAAAATCAAACATACTATTACTATCTTTTTGTTTCTTTCCAACCTCATCGGCCACTGGAATTGCATTTTCAATGGATATAACATTAGTATCACTTTCTTTATATGTAAATGATACATAACCAGTTTGTAGACTATTTTCCTTAACTCCAGTAAAAGATCTACTCCAAACCGCATAACTAACACCCGCAACAACAACCAACAAAACTAAAACAATTAAAATAGAAATAACTGTTTCTCTAACATTTATGCCATTCTTTTTCTTCTTACTACTAGACTTTCTCATAAAATCACTCTCCATACTATAAGAATAACAAAAAATGTAAACATAAACAATTTAATCATTCATAAATTGCATAAGTTTACATTTTTTTACGCACTTATTTCATTATTATCATTAAAAGGTACAAGTAAACATTTTCTACTAGCTAAATAGTCACACATATGAACAAAATTTTGATATTTTGTCTTAGGCTTTTCTAATACCTCATTGCCTTGATAATCAGTTGTCCAAGGACCCATGTGAGTCTTTATAACATCTTCAACAAATATTCTTTCTTCATCAGTTAAATCTAATTTTTTTTTGCATTCTTCTATATAATTCGCCATTAAAATTGGATGTTCAAATTTAGTATATTTAGATTCTTCCTTTCCAAGTTTTAATCCATCATGTAAAAGTAATCCCATTAACATCAAATCTTTTTCATCGTTAGTATATTTATCACCAATCGCAGGATCAGACAAAAGTTCATAACCAATTCGAACCGCAGCCTTAGTATGTCTAACTAATCCTCCCTCACCTTGAGCATATTCAGGGTGATACTTACCAGTTGATGCTGCTGCTATCCTAAAAAAATAATCAGGTAACTCATCAATCATAGTTTCTAAAGATTTTCTAACTTTATAATTTTTTATATATTCTAATTCTATTTTAAAAACTTCTTTTTTATTCATATTCTACTCCTCTATAAAATTAATTAAGATTTCATTACTAACATAAAGCTTATCTTCAGGTATTTTAATATAATCAGAAGAAGAAATAATATCTCCATTTTCTATTAAATTATCAATATTATAAACATTATCTAATGAGATACCATATTTATCTTCAAACTTCTTTTTAGATACTCCTTCTAGTAATCTCAATCCTAAAATCATCTCATAACTCATTTTATCACTTTTAGATAATTTTTCATAGTTACTAATCTTTTTCCCTTGTAAATACTTTGTAATACTTCGAGTATTAGTAGATCTTATATCCTCTAAATAAGAAGATGCACCTAATCCAAATCCATAGTACTCCTCATTATGCCAATAACATAAATTATGTTTTGAATAATACCCATCTTTTGCAAAGTTACTAATTTCATAATGTTTATAACCATACTTCTTTAATTTTTCACAAATGTATTTATACATCTCATAATCTAAATCCTCTGAAATATATTGAGCTTTATCTATATACAGCTTTGTATGTTCTTCAATAATTAATGAATAAGTAGAAATATGAGTAATACCTAAGGATAAAATAAAATCTATATCTTTATCTAAAGTCTTAATATCTTCCCCTTCTATAGCATACATCAAATCAATATTAATGCTATCAATTCCTAAGAAATGACACAAATCTATTACAGATTTAGTCTTCTCTTTATCTTCATTTCTACCTAATCTATGTAAATTATTCTTATCTATAGACTCTAATCCAAAACTCAATCTATTAACACCATACTTTTTTAATAACAATAGTTTATCTTTATTTATTGAATCAAAATTACATTCAATACTAAATTCACATGAAGAAGAAATATTAAAATACTTAATTATTTCTAGTAATTTTTCCAATTGATTAAAACTAAGAGAACTAGGAGTACCGCCTCCTATATAAATTGTATTTAATACTTCTCCCTTATATATATCTTTTATTTCTTTTTCTAATGACTCTAAGTATTTATCAACTAATTCCTCATTATAAAACAATTTACAAAAATCACAATATGAACAAATTCTATTACAAAAGGGAATATGTATATAGCAGCTACTTACAACTTGGTTTAAATTCATTTTCCCTCAACTTCAACAATTGATTAGTAGTTAATATTTCTTTAGCTTTTTTAGATTTTTCTTTGTCTATCTTTGGAAGTCTGGTAGTCAAATTTCTCTGTACAACATTCCAACTTAAGCCTTGAAGGTCTTTAATCTCATCTATAGTATTTCCAAGCGCTAAATAGTCATATGATTTAAGTACTTGTTCAATTACCATTTTATTATCTGTAGAAAAAGATTTATTTTCCATTAATACATCAAAAACAGCTTTATAATGCTTTATAGAAATATCAGGCAACTTCTTTTGAATATAATCATGAACCGTAGTTTTACCAAGTTCAAATTCTCTAGCAGCTTCTCTAACAGAACATCTATTTTCTATAATATAATTAGCTAGTTCTAATCTGTTATCTAGAGTAGCCATTGGTACATTATCATCAATTGTATCATAATACTTTTGAATGTTTCTTCTGTGCTTTGTAACCTTTTTATTTAACTTATCATCGAGCGTACAATAATGATCCAAAACATCTATAACTTCTTTTTTATCTATACATAAATATTCAGCTAATTCATCATACGTAAACCAATTATTTAAATATTCTTCAATAATACAGTTTTTAGTAATATAATCTTCCATAAATCCTCCTAATTTTCATCTGTTGATAATATTGATAAGAATGCCTCTTGTGGTACTTCAACACTACCAATTTGTTTCATTCTCTTCTTACCAGCTTTCTGTTTTTCTAGTAATTTTTTCTTACGTGTAACATCTCCACCATAACACTTAGCTAAAACATTTTTTCTCATTGCTTTTATATTTACTCTCGCAATAACATGAGTACCAATTGCTGCTTGAACTGGGACTTCAAACATTTGTCTTGGAATAATTTCTTTTAACTTTTCAACAACCACTTTTCCCCTTTGATATGCAAAATCTTTATGAACAATAACACTTAAAGCATCTACCACCTCACCATTAAGCAATATATCCATTTTAACTAAATTACTTTCTTCATAACCAATAAATTCATAATCAAAAGAAGCATAACCTTTAGTATAAGATTTTAACTTATCAAAAAAGTCATAAACTATTTCAGATAATGGTATCTTATAATAAATAGTAACACGAGCACTATCAAGATAATCCATATTGATAAATGTACCACGTTTATTTTGACACAACTCCATAATTGAACCAATATATTCTTTTGGCGAAAAAATACTTGCTTTAACATATGGTTCATAAGTTTTACTAATAAGACTTCTATCAGGCATCTTTGTTGGAGAATCAATTATCATTTTAGTACGATCAGTAAGCAACACTTCATATATAACAGAAGGAGAAGTAGCAATTAAATCTATATTAAACTCCCTTTCAATTCTCTCTTCTATAATTTCCATATGTAAAAGACCTAAAAAACCACATCTAAAACCAAATCCTAAAGCTTTTGATGTTTCAGGTTCAAAACTTAAAGCTGCATCATTAAGTTTTAACTTTTCTAAAGCCTCTCGTAAATCTTCGAATTTATTAGCCTCAATTGGATAAAGTCCACAATATACCATTGGCTTCATTTCTTTATAACCAGGTAACTTTTCTTCTGCTCTATTATTATCTAAGGTAATAGTATCCCCTACTTTTACATTCTCAATACTTTTAATAGAAGCATATAAATAACCAACTTCTCCAGCTTTTAATTCTTTTACTTCCTTCTCTTTTGGAGTATCTATACTAAGTCCAATAACATCATATGAAGCATTAGTTTCCATCATTAAAAATTTATCACCAACTTTAATTGAACCATCAACAATACGAATACTTGTAATAACCCCTCGATACGGATCAAAAACACTATCAAAAATAAGTGCTTTCAAAGGAGCATTCACATCACCAGTTGGAGCAGGAATTTTCTCTATAATTGCCTTTAACAAATCATCAATCCCAACACCTGTTTTAGCACTCGTTAAAATAACTTCATCTTTAGAAAAACCTACATTTTCTAATTCTTCTAATACTTTTGGAACATCAGCACTAGGTAGATCAATTTTATTAATAACAGGAATAACTGTTAAGTTATTATCAAGCGCTAAGTAAAGATTTGCAAGTGTTTGAGCTTCAATCCCTTGTGCAGCATCTACTACTAATAAAGCCCCTTCACAAGCAGCTAAACTTCTACTAACTTCATAGGAAAAATCAACATGACCTGGCGTATCAATCAAATGCAAGTAATAATCATCATTATTATATTGATATTTAATTTGCACTGCATTAAGTTTTATAGTAATTCCACGTTCACGTTCAATATCCATATCATCAAGCATTTGTTCTTTTAATTCACGTTTAGATATAGCATTTGTCTTTTCTAAAATACGATCGGCAAGCGTACTTTTTCCATGATCTATATGCGCAATAATACAAAAGTTTCTAATGTTTCCCTGTTTCATAACGTCCTCCAAACTTCTAGATAATTATATCAAAAAAATAGAACTTAAGAAAGTCTTAAATTCTATTTAACTACGTTAGTCTTTTATTTCAATGTATTTTTTCTCAGGAAGCTCCTTTTTAGAATCCATTTTAGGAATTTCCATTATTAATGTACCATTTTTAAAGCTAGCGTCTACGTCTTCAACACTAATATCATCTCCAACATAGAAACTACGAGAGCATTCACCAAAATATCTTTCACGTCTTACATACTTACCTTTTTCGTCTTCATTATTTTCACTATCAGTTTTAGCGCTAACAGTTAGATAACCATCAGTAATATCAACTTTAATATTTTCTTTATCATATCCTGGTAAATCAACACTAATTATATAATTATCATCATGTTCTTTAATATCTGTTCTCATTAGTTTATTATCATTACGTTTAAAAAATGGATCTGTAAAAATATCATCAAATAAATCAAAATTATCTCTAGGTATCAACATCATATAAATCTACTTCCTTTCAAAACATGTGTTGCCATAATAGGTAGCACATAGATATAATTCAATACCTGTAAGGCTATCCTCCTTACATTTTTAATTCTACCACTTTTTATTAGCAATGTCAATAGTTGAGTGCTAATAATTAGCAAAAAAATATCCGTTTAGAAAAACGGACATTTATGTTTATTTAGCTTTTTGTTTTGAATATTTTAACACAACATCTTCAGCACCAAAACTTTTATAACTATACATCGCAACAGGTAAACCATATTCTTGAACACATTTAAATGTATCTTTACCATACTTTTCAATAATTTTTTCTTTTTCTTTTTCTCCCCAAACTTTTGCCATTGGAAAAGTATAAGCATCTATTTTAATGTTATTCTCATCTATATATTCTCCAACTTTCATAGAGTTTGGTACATTGTTAATAGTATATTCTATTGTTAAGGAGTTGTCATTATTATCAAGATTTACAAACCTATAGTCCTCACCATCAATTTGAAGTAACTCTCCATCATAAGATTTAATTGAAAATATACCATTATTAAATTGCGACATATACTCTAAATCATCCACATCTAATTTCTTATCCTTTAAAACAGAATTATAAGCATCTAATATTTCTAACGTTTCAGAGGCTTTAGCAACTTTCAATTTATTATCATCATCTTTTTGATCAACTACAACACTAACATTTTCAGCTTGTTCCTTTTTCGTACAACCACTAGCTGATACACACATTAATGATAAACCTGTCAAAAACATTCCCTTTTTTATTGCATTAGTATTAACATTTAATTTCACGAATCTTCCCCTCCCCCTCAATAAAAGTGTCCTAATTATATCAAAAAAAAGATAATTTTGTCAATCTATATCTAACCTCTAACCAGGATAAACGTATGAGTTTTTAAAACTTATGTGTTTATTCTGAATCTCTAATTATATATAACCAATTTATGCTGTGCTCTTGTACAAGCAACATATAATAAATTTCTTTCATCTTTTCTATAAGAATTATCACGATTATTGTAAGCTATAACTGCATCAAATTCTAATCCCTTAGCTAAGAAAGCTGGTATAACAACTAAGTTTTTATGAAATTTAATTGTATCCTCATCAACAATTGAAATTGGAAATTTATCTTTAACATATTTATATACTTTTTCTGCTTCTATAAAATCTTTAGTAATAATTGCTACTCTATGGTATTTAGAAGTAAGTTCTGATATATCCTCAATAAGTAATTCTTCTAAATTATCAACATTTCTTCTTGAAGTTACCGGAATATTACTCTTATCCCTAATCGCATTAACATGATTAAGACCTAATATTTTATTTGTATAATCAATAATTTCTGGTGATGATCTATATGTTTTATTTAATTCTAAATACCTATCTTCACCATTAAAATATTTTTCTAAATCACTAAGTTTTTCATACTTATAGAACGGATTAATATTTTGATTAACATCACCTAAAATAGTAAACTTGGCCTTTCTAAATATTTTAGAGATAATTATATATTGTAATTTATTATAATCTTGTGCTTCATCTATAACTACATGCAAGATATCTCCTTCATATGGAAAACCTTCCAAAACTCCCTTCATATAAGAAAATAACAAACTATCTTCATAATTAATAACTTTTTTCTTTACAAATTCTTTTATCTCTAAATCAGTCAAAGAAATACGACAATATTTACTTTTATAAAAATTAGTATATATATCTAAATAATCTTTCTTAAAATTAATAGACTCTTTAATTAGTTTCAAAAATGTAGCCTTCTTCTTTTTTGTACCCTTATAAAATTGTTCTGATAAACGTGTAGAAATCTCATCAATTCTTTCAAATAAAGGTAATTTATCATACTTATAATGAAGTAATTCATTTAACTCTTCTAAAGTAGTAAAATGAGTTTTAGTCTCTTCTATATCATCAATAAATTTAGCATTAGCAATATAATCATTCAAATAATCATTAAAGTCATCAATAATAATATCACTTTGTTTATAAGAAATAAGTTTAATATCTTTATCATTTTTAGAATAAGATCTTGCTAAAAACTTAGTAAATGTTTCTATATCATCATACTCAGTAATAAAATAAGTTAAATAGTCATTAAATGTTGTTTGTAATGTGTTATCTTCACCAAGTTCTGGCAAAACGTTAGAAATGTATTCTGTAAAGATATTATTAGGAGAAAAAATTAAAATGTTATTACTAGATAAATTATTAATTCTATAAAGTAGAAATGCTATTCTATGTAGGGCAACTGTAGTCTTACCACTCCCAGCGATCCCTTGAACAATTAAGTTATCTGTCTCTAAATCTCTAATAACTTTATTTTGTTCTTCTTGAATAGTATTAACAACATTTTTCATTCTTTCACTAGATTCTTCTGCCAAAACATCTTGCAATACATCATCATCTATATTTAAAGAATTATCAAAAACATGCAATAATTCATTGTTTTCTATTTTATATTGTCTCTTTCTAAGTAATTCTCCCTTTATTTCACCAGCAGGAGCCATATAAGAACAAGGACCTGTCTCATAATCATAAAATAAACTACAAATGGGACTTCTCCAATCATATAAAATATTATTTAAATGTGAATCTTTTAAATAAGTAAGAGAAATATAAATATTAAATATTTCCCCATCACTATCCCTAAATACAATTGATGCAAAATAAGGTTTGTTTTTTATTCTAAGCAATCTTTTTAAATGCTTTTCTTTCTCAAGTGTTTTATTAGCTTCAATATCCGTAATATTTTTAGCTTGAGCAATATCTCCTTCATCAAAACTTGATGAATCAGCCCAAACAACTTTTTTAAATTCTGTTAAAGCATCTTCACTTACTCTAACCTCTTTTTTTAAATCATCAATAGTATTTTCTACTAGATTTGATACTTTCTTTAATATAAGTTTTTCTTTATGTAATTCATCTTCTAAAATAGTCATAATCTCTCTCCTATTATATAAAAAATATATCACAAAAAATATCAAGTTTCTAGAGTACTTGATATTTGTTTACATATAAAATTATTTTTTCTTTTTATAGACCATAACCCCTTCACCAGACTTAAACATATCAAACGTATAAGAATCACCAGTAAAATTATTTTTAATATTATCCCTAAGTTTATATAAATAAGTTAAAGCAATACCATTATCATTCAGATTAATATCTTCAAGTAATTTTTTATATTCAGATGCACCACTAAATCCATAATATATTATACTAGATAAATTAACTAAATCATAACCATCTCTATCAGTAGAAAGTATTTTTCTCATATCGCCAACTTCATATGATACATTAGCTTTATCTATCAATTTTTTCAATGTTTCATAATTAGATCCTTGTAAATACATATTTCTAGATTGAACAGAATCACTAGTTACAACCTCTCTTGAAAACAAAGTAGAACCGTAAATTTCTCCTCCATCAAAAAATTGAAACAAACTATCCCAAAAATATTTACTATCACTATCTAAATTAGTTCTAAATCCATCATAAATATCATCATTTAATATTTGATCATAGTCCTTTTCATTAATAAAGAAGTCAATAAACTCATCTTTTGTTAAATTAAGTATCGCAGTTCTTTTAAGTTCAAAGAAATATTTAGGAAATCTACTAATATCACAAGATTTAATATTAATAGAGCCTGCTAAAATACTGTTTAAGATTTGATCACCTGATGCCGTTATAGTAAGAATATCATTCCTGTTTTCTAAATATTTTTGATAAGACGATATTTCTTCATTAGAAAATTTATATACAAAGGAAGTATCTCCATAAGAGTTTTTATTATTAATATTATTATGCGTACCAAGTACTATCTTTTGTGCAAGTTTTATATCATCATTTAGCATACCATCACCCTTGGCTGTTTATTATATCACAAAAAAGAAAAGATAAAAACAATCTTTTCTTTGAATAATTATTTATTAAGTTCATTTATTAAATCAGTAAATTCTTTTTGAATACTTTCTAATCTTTCCTTAGTACTTGCTTCAAATCTTGCTGTTAAATTAGGTCCTGTATTTGAAGCTCTAACAAGTGCCCATGAATCATCAAATAAAACTTTTACACCATCTATATCCAAGTATTTATAGTTCTTTTCTTTAGCATATTCCATAACTTTAGATACAACACCAAACTTAACATCATCACTAGATGGGAACTTTAACTCTTCAGTTGAATAGTATCTATTAATTCCATCTAATAACTCATCTACCGTTTTATCAGTATTAGATAGTATTTCTAACATACGAAGTCCTGCATAAAGTCCAGAATCAAAACCAGGCCATCTATCTCTATAATATACATGTCCGGATAATTCTCCTCCGAATGGTAAATCCTTATCTCTAACAGCTGCTTTAGTATAAGAGTTACCAGTTCTATAACAAATTCCTACTCCACCTAATTTTTCAATTTCATCTGATAGAGATTTAGAACATTTAACATCATATAAGAACTCTTTCTTAGAAACTTTATTAATAATATCTCTAATAACCATTATCATATAATAATCTGTTGGAATAAATTTAGCAGTATTAGAAACCATTCCCATTCTATCCCCATCTCCATCAAAAGAAAGTCCAATATCAGCATTAGTCTCTATTACTTTTTTCTTTAATTGCTCTAAATTAGCTTCAACACATGGATCTGGGTGATGATTTGGAAAATGACCATCACTAACATCATTGATTGTAATAATATCAATTGGAAACATCTCATATAACTTTTTCATAATTATACTTGTCGTACCATTTCCAGGATCTAAAACAACTTTTACTCTTCTTTTTCCAAATGTAAAATTATTTCTAAATAGTTCAATATAATCAGGTTCTATATCATATTCTTCTACACTACCTTCACCTTTAGAAAAGTCTCCCTTTAAAATATAAGCTAGAAAATCTTGAATTTCTTGTCCCTTACAATTACCAGACTCATCAAAAGCAAACTTAAATCCATTATCATCTTTAGGATTATGACTAGCAGTAACCATAACACCACTATATACTTTTAGTTTAATACAGGCATAATAATACATTGGTGTAGTACATAAACCTAATGAAATAATATTTATTCCTGTCTCTTTTATTCCTTGTATTAAAGCACTATATAAAGAATCACTTGATAATCTGTTATCATGTCCCACTACACATTTTTCTTTTCCTATACTCCTAATATAACTACCAAAACCAAGACCTATAGTATAAGCAGTATCTTCGTCTATTTCAGTTGGGTAAATCCCCCTTATATCGTATCCTCTAAATATATTTTTATTAATATCATTTTTATATTTCATATCTTCCTCCTATATTTCCATACTCTACAGTTTAAGTCTAGCATTATCCTTAAAATAAATCAATTAAATAACAATTACTTTACATTAATTTTTTCACAAAATTAACACACTCTTATCACTCTTCTTTCACAATCTTATCATATGATTTTTATGTACAAAGAAAGGAGAAGATATTATGTACATTTTAAAAAATGCAGTTAAAAACACCACTAGAAACAAAAGTAAAAATATATTAATTTGTATTATTATTACAGTAATTACAATTTGTTCTTGTATAACTCTCTCAATTTACAAAGCTGGAACTAATTTAGTTACAACGTATAAGAAAACAAACGCTTTAGAGGTTAGTTTTAATCTAGATATGCAAAAATTAAGATCAGCTAGTAATGAAGAAAAATCATCATTTTCATCTATATCTGTAGACGATATTAAAAATTATGCAAACAGCAACTTAATAAAGGACTATTACTACACACTAGAAGCTAGCTTGTCATCTAACAGTATTAATCCAGTTGAAGATAATAAAAAGCCTTCAAACGATGAAGAAGATAAACCTTCTGATCAAAACGAAGAGAAAAAGAAATTCAATATGGGAGACTTTAGAATAACAGCATATTCAAACTTTGCCTATTTATCAGACTTTACAGATGGAAATAAAAAAATCACTTCTGGAAAAATGGTAACAGGATCAAGTAACGAAAATGAAATAGTTATTTCTTCCTCTCTAGCCAGTACTAATAACTTAAAAGTTGGTGATGAAGTGATATTTACCCTATCTGATAATGAAGAAGAAACATTTACTTATAAAGTAATAGGTATTTACTCTAACACAAATGAACAAAGTGATAATAATTTTATGCAAATGAATGCTTTAAATGAAGCTAATCAAATATACGCAAACCTGTCAAGCATAGAAAATATTTTAGAAAAACAAGATAATGACAATGACAAATTAATAGATTCTAATGGACTTCAAGCTAAATTTTACTTAAATAAAAAAAGTGATTTAAAAAAGTTTGATAAAGAAGTAAAAAATAAAGGACTTTCAAAGTACTATAACGTTGGTACGAATGAAAATGAAATTATAGAAACATTAAAGTCAATAAATAATATTAAAACATTTTCTCTAAATTTCTTGATAGTAGTATTAACTCTAGGAACAATAATCCTAACTATCATTAATGTTTTAAATATAAGAGATAGAAAATACGAAATTGGTGTTTTAAGAGCTATTGGAATGTCAAAATTAAAAGTAACTTTACAATTAATGTGTGAAACATTTATTATAGCCTTATTTTCATTAATAGTTGGTACAACAATTGGTATAATACTAAGCCAACCAGTTACAGATAAAATTCTTTCTAGTGAGATTTCTTCATATCAAGAAAAAACAGATAATCTAGAGAAAAACTTTGGAGAAAGGAACATGGAAAGACCATCTGAACAAATCCAAAAAGATGATTTTAGAGGTAAAGAAAACAAAAATATGAAACAAGATAAAACAACAACTTATGTAGATAGCTTAAAAGTAAAAATTGATTTTCTAACAATATTAGAACTATTTGGTGTAAGTATTTTATTAACTCTAGTTAGCACAGCAACAGTATCAATTATAATCAATAAATATAACCCAAATAAAATATTACAAAATAGACTATAAAGGAGAAGATAATGGAAAATATATTAACAATGGACAATTTATCATTTACTTATGATAAAAAGAAATTCGTTCTAAAAGACATAAATATGGACTTTACCCCTGGAGTATTATATGGAATTTTTGGTAGAAGTGGTGCCGGAAAAAGCACTCTTCTTTCCCTACTTGCTGGATTAGAAACTACTACCTACGGAAATATTTATTATAAAGGAAATCCATTAAATAAAATGAATTTAGATAAATACAGATGTAATGAAATAGGAATCATTTTTCAGGCATACAACTTATTACCACAATTAACAGCGATAGAAAATGTTATATTATCTATGGATATAAGTAATTTAAAAGTAAAGGACAGAAAGAAAAAAGCCCAAACTCTATTAAAAAAAGTTGGATTGAGTGAAGAATTAATGAATAGACGTGTCTTACAATTATCTGGTGGTGAGCAACAAAGAGTCGCAATAGCTCGTGCTCTATCATATGATTCGGATATAATTCTAGCTGATGAACCAACAGGAAACTTAGATCCAGAAATGGAAGATGAAATAATTGATTTATTATTAGATATAGCACACAAAGATAATAAATGTGTCATTATTATTTCACATTCTAAAGATGTTAAAGAAAAATGTGATGTTATTTATCACTTAGTAAATGGAAGATTACAAACAAAAAGAGAAAATTGAAAATTATTTTCTCTTTTTTGCTTCTTTCCTTGATTCTTTTAACTTCTTTCTGAAATCATTAATACCCTTTTTCATTTCTAAATATCTATCCATGTTCTTACCTGACATTGCATTAAATGCATTAAGTAAACGAGCTGATAAGAAAGAATTCTTCTTTAATAATTCATTACGAAGCTCAATAATCTCTTCTGATACATCTTTTGAAACAAAACTTCTAGATGATACTTTTAATTGAACTAAAACAATTATAGATAAAACTAAATCAGTAATAAAGACTATAAATAATATAATAGAAATTATAATAAATAAAGTTTTTGGAATACTATCAACAAATCCCATTACAAATGGATTTATAAGATAAAACAATCCTAAACTACCAAGTCCAAACATTATTGAATTAGAAAGACAAATTCGCCCATCTACATTAAATTTCATATGAGAATAATCCCACCAACGTACTTTAAATATTTTCTCCAATATAAGACTAGTTAAATATTCCATAACAGAACAAATAATCATTGACATTGCAAATAAAGCAACTGGATCATCAGCATATTTTTGTAATGAATAATACATAAGAACTACACTACTACCATATATAGGTAAATAAGGACCAATTAAAAATCCTCTATTTAAAACTAATTTCTTTTGATGAAAAGAACAAAAACAAACTTCTACTAAATATCCAATAAAAGAATATATTAGAAAAAATATAAACAAATGACATATATTATATAACATATTAATTCTCCTAACTATAGCTAAATATAGCATTTTTAACTATGGTTGTCAAAGTATTAAAACCTTCTCTTTTATTTGTGGTTGCAATTTATCTATATCATTATTGTGAATTCTAAGTTTCATACCTAAATTAATTAAGTTTTCTAACCCATGTAAATCACTCAAATTATCAAAACATCCAATATTACCAATATAATTTAAATTGTGTAAGTCTGAGGCATCGTTTAAATTATGAAATAAAGCATCTACTCCTATATATTGCAAATTTATAAGACCATTGGCACTTTTAACTTCAGAAAAACAAGCACTTCCACCTATATAGATAAGCTTAGTTAAACAGTTAGTTTCTTCCAAACTAGAATAAGAAGCATCCCCACCTATATTTTGAAGATTATTTAAACCTGCAGAGTTTTTTAGGGCCGGAAAATTGGCCCGACCAGATATAGTTTCCAAACTATATAGCGAACTTGCATCTTCTAAAAAAAGAAAATAGGCATCTTCCCCAATATATCTTAGTTTTTCTAAACCATAAGAATTCTTTAAAAAAGAAAAATCTGTTCTACCACCTATATAGGAAAGTGATACTAAACCTGATGCATCTGTAACTTTTGGAAACTTAGCTATTCTTCCTATATACCTTAGTTTATTTAAACCTTTTGTATCTTCTAATTCAGAAAAATATGCATTATTCTTAATTATTTCAAGACTCTTTAATCCCCTAGCATCTATTAGATTCGAAAAATCAGCACTACCATATATTCTTTGCAAATTTTCTAAACCATTCGCATTTCTTAATAGAGAAAAAGAACAATTACCACCAATGTATCTAAGATTCTTTAACCCCCTAGCACTAATTGTTTGAGAAAACATAGCACTTCCACCTATATATGCAAGATTCTCTAAACCATCAGTATCACATAAGTTTGAAAAATCAGTCCAACCAGCTATATATTTCAAGTACTTCAATTCTTTGGGCACTGATGTTGAATCTACTTTTAAATTTCCAGTAAAAGCAATTATCTCATTATCGCCATAAAAATCTGAAATTTTATCAGCTATATTACAAGGTTTACATTTAAAAATTAAGGCTAGATCTTTCTTTATATCACGCTGTTTTTTTATCTTTTCAATTCTCGGATCACGTTCTAAATTAAAATCTTCAATTTTAGAGCCTATCTCATATAAAAATCTTAATTCATCTATTGTCAATCCTTGGTTTAAGTTAGTTTTATAAGCAATTCTAGACAATTTGTTCATATCTTTTATTCTTTTGTTATAACTATTATTATTAATAAGATATGAAGCTTTTTCATAGGCAATACCACTCATATTTTTTTCTAAGCCTTGCTTAGGAGCAATTCCTCTTACTTCAATTATTATTTTTTTACCTTTCATCCTAATAGCTATACGTGGAATAGTAAATTCATGATTTTTATCTTTTGTATAATAGATGTAAAAATCACCATCATCTAGTTCTTTCTTGCATGTAACATCAAAATCAATACACCATCCAGTTTGCTTATTTTTTATAGAATCAAGCATTTTTCTATAATTACTACCCTGTTCATATTTTATCCAGCGTCCATCAATATCTTCGTATTTTTCAAAATCAATACTATTAAGTAAATAATGTGTATATAATTTTTTAAAACTTTCCCCGTTATTTAATGCTTTTACTTCTTCTTCGGTTAATTTTCTATCAACACCTATTATACTTGATAATGTATTATAAACTTGTTTCAAAACTCCTTCATTTAATTCTATATATGGTGAAATTGTTGTACTAGTTCTTTTGCCAAATGATTGTTGTTTCTTATCAAAACTATTTAATCTAACAACACCTCTAAAAACATAAACCTGAAACCATGTGGGATAACCTAGTAGATTACTAGATAAATAATCAATCCATTTATCAAGAGATGATTTTTGTTCATTTTGAACATATAATAACAGTGCATCTAAATCTATATGATCAATGCCATTCTTTGAAGCTATTTTTCGTTGTAATCTAATATAATTTTCCGGAAGTTCTTTAATTATATATTTATTATAATAGAATGTCTTAAGTAACTCCATTTTATGTTTAGATAACTTAGCAATATTATGAACATTTTCAATTCTGTTTATATACTTTTCAATCTTATCTTCAGGTGTATCTCCATTAAAAGTTTTACAAGACACTATATCCTCTAGATACATATCACTATATAATTTATTTAAAAATTGTTCTCCACTTACGTATTTCATAATAACCTCTATATGTATTATTAATTTTTTATTTACTAAATAGCTACTTCTTTTACCACTAATATTCCGCATAATATCTAATATTTTTGAAATATTTATCTCTATTTTCACTATATCACGATTTGCCTAGTTCATCAATATTTATGTAAACTATCATTATACAAAAGACATATTTTTATAGTTATAATTGTTTAACTTAAAAATATAATTTAGAATATTATCAAACAAAAAAACAGCACTAAAAATAAGTACTGTAATTAATATCTTTATTATAAGAATAAAATAACTATAAATCCTAAAATTACACAATAGATAGAAAAATAAATTAACTTTCCTTCTTTAACAATTTTACTAAACCATTTAGTAAAGATATATGTAAATATTAAAGCCATAAGTGCTGCGATAATATATAGAATCATATCACCAGTTGAAATAGTCATATCAAATAAATCTTTAACACCTAAAATAGATGTAGCAATAGAAATTGGAATATACAATATAAATGAGAAATTAAATGCACTTTCTCTTTTTATATTCCTAAACATACCACCTACAATAGTTGCTCCAGAACGACTAATGCCAGGAATTATACTAATCATTTGACATAAACCCACTACCACTGAATCCATAAATGTAATTTTGTCTCTATCCTTTTTTCCTTTAAAGTTTCTAATTAAAAATAAGAAAAGAGCTGTCAAAAGTAACATTAAACCAATAAATTTTACATTCTCTTCTAATTTAGCTAAAAGTCCTAACTTAGTCACAACAAGTCCCATAACTCCTGCTGGAATAGTTGCAATAATTATTTTTAAACAATAACTAAAATCGTTAGAAACTTTCTTACTTCTATCTTTTTTGAAAATATATTTAAAGAATGATTCAACCAAACTAACAATATCTTTCCAAAATATAATTATAATAGCAATCAAACTACCAAAATTTGTAATAGTCGCTAAAACTTCAAAATTAATATCCAAACCTTGATGGAATTTTTCAATTATAGTTTGTAATATTAATAAATGCCCACTACTAGATACTGGAATAGGTTCTGTAATACCTTGTAATATTCCAAGAAGCAAATATTCAATTAATTTTACCATCTTATTCGCCTCCTAATTTATAACTAATAATAGAACCAATAACTAGGAATACTATTCCAATTAGTATCTGTATTACACTAAATGTAACTTTTATACTTAATAATGTTGATATAGGTATAGCAAGAATAGATGCCACTATAAATCCTAAAACACCAAAATAAGTTTTTGTTTCATATTTTTGAAATAAGAATTCTATTAATTTAGAAATAAGTACTATTCCAAGTAATACACCTACTCCGAATACACCTAATATAATTATATTACTACCTAAGTTTTGTAATTTTGTACATTCTTTTATAACTGTAAGTACAGGATAATAATAACCAAGTAACATTAAAACTAGTGAACCACTAACACCTGGTATTACCATAGTAGCAGCAGCTACTACTCCAACAATAAATAATAATAAATATTGAACTAATCCCATATTAGCAAAACTTACTTT
>OGQT01000609.1_pt1 | contig 31519 bp, 26 predicted proteins | sample 1553261 | NCBI WGS metagenome assembly OGQT01 (sample SAMEA2579992, study PRJEB22360) | human gut metagenome | biome: human gut; feature: human-associated habitat; material: faeces | place: Denmark | collected 2008/2010
AGAATGTAAGAGACACATTAAGAGACATGAAGAATCAGGTAGAATTACCAGAAGATCTGCGATTAAATGCTAAGAAAGCATTAGACGAGATGTTAAGAATCGCACAGTAAGACAAGAAAGGGACAAAGAGAATTATGAAAACAGCAGATGTGATCATTGTAGGAAGCGGTGCGGCAGGACTATTTAATGCATTATTTCTTCCACAGGATTACAAAGTAATCGTTATTACTAAGAAGACAGTTGAGGAGAGTGACTCCTTCTTAGCGCAGGGTGGAATCTCTGCATTGAAGAATCCAGAAGACTATGATTCTTATTTCGAAGACACTATGAAGGCCGGACATTATGAGAACGACAAAGGTGCCGTCGAGAAGATGATCAAAGAATCACCACAGATCATTCAGGATCTGAAAGATTTTGGTGTAAGATTTGACCTGAAAGATGGAGAGATCGAATTTACAAGAGAAGGTGGACATTCTACATTCCGCATACTTCATCACGAAGACCTGACAGGAAAAGAGATCACAAGCCATTTATACGAAGAGGCAAAGAAACGCGATAATATCACGATCATGGAAAACTGTATGATGATCGATATCATTGAGAAAGATGGAGAATGTAAAGGTATCGTATATAAAGATCAAGATGGTAATTTCGATACGATCGAAGCTCCAGATACAGTTCTTGCAACTGGAGGACTGGGAGGATTATTTAAACATTCCACAAACTTCAGACATCTGACAGCAGACAGTTTGGCTATTTGTCTGCGTCATAATGTGACACTGGAGAATATTAACTATATCCAGATCCATCCAACAACATTTTATTCAAAGAAGCCAGGAAGAAGATTCTTAATCTCTGAATCAGTCAGAGGAGAAGGGGCTTACCTGTTAAATAAAGATGGAGAACGTTTTACAGATGAATTACAGCCAAGAGATGTTGTAACAGGTGAGATCTGTAAACAGATGAAGAAAGACGGAAGCGATCACGTGTATCTTACAGTGACACATTTAGACGGAGAGAGGATCAAACATAGATTTCCTAATATCTACAAACAGTGTTTAGATGAAGGATATGATATGACGAAAGAACCAATTCCAGTAACACCAGCACAACATTATTTTATGGGTGGAATTAAGGTTAATTTAGACAGTAAGACATCTATGGATCATTTATATGCAGTCGGTGAGACAAGTTGTAATGGAGTTCATGGAAGAAACCGTCTGGCAAGTAACTCTTTACTGGAATCACTTGTATTTGCCAAGGCAGCAGCGAAAGACATCACAGAACATCCATCAAAAGCCGAGACAGTCGAAGTAGATTTAAGTCAGTATAAGAATGAAGAACAGCGTGAAAAAGAGAATGAACAGCTTGTTCTTGATGAAATCAAACGAAAGGACAGAAGTTTTTATGATCAGTGGTGTAACGATGAAAATTAACATCGATGAATATCTCATGAATGCATTAAAAGAAGATATCACACAGGAAGATGTCAGCACAAACGCAGTGATGCCAGAACCAAAACAGGGAGAAGTGAATTTAATCTGTAAGCAGGATGGGATCATCTGTGGATTAGAAGTATTTGAGAGAGTTTTTAAACTTTTAGATGATACTGTTGTTTTTGAGACAGAATTAAAAGACGGAGATCAAGTAACCAAAGGACAGCTGATGGGAGTTGTCAAAGGAGATATCCGTGCCCTTTTATCTGGAGAACGTGTTGCATTAAACTACTTACAGAGAATGAGTGGTATCGCAACAATGACAAGTGAATTAGCTAAAGAATTAGAAGGATATAAAACAAAGTTATTAGATACAAGAAAGACAACACCAAATATGCGTCCATTTGAAAAATACGCAGTCACAGTTGGTGGAGGACATAATCACCGCTATAACTTATCTGATGGAGTTATGCTGAAAGATAACCATATCGGAGCAGCAGGTGGAATCAAAGAAGCGGTTGCTATGGCGAAAGACTATGCACCATTTGTCAGAAAGATCGAAGTAGAGACAGAGAATCTTGACATGGTAAAAGAAGCCGTAGAAGCAGGAGCAGATATCATCATGTTAGATAACATGGATGATGACACAATGAAAGAAGCAGTCAAACTGATCGACGGAAGAGCCGAGACAGAGTGTTCCGGAAACGTTACAAAAGAACGTTTAAAGACGATCCGTGAGATTGGGGTTGACTATGTATCTTGTGGAGCGTTAACACATTCAGCGCCTATTATGGACATTTCATTGAAGAATTTACATCCGGTAGAATAAAAAGCCATACCTATAGGGACCAATAGTTTTCCTAAATTAATACAAGAAAACTATTACTTTGTGGATAAAACATTGATGATACAGGAATTTCTGGAAAGATGTTGCGATGAAATGGATGGAAAAAGCATAAATAATTTTTAAGAAGTAAAAATCTTATCAAACAACACATAAATTTCGCCAGTGACCTCCAGGAAAAAATAAATACCTCATGGAAACCGTATGAGCGCGTTTCCATGAGGTATTTATTTTTTTAGACTGTGATAAATCCAAGTCCTTCAAGTACAGAGAACACCAAAATAGCAACAATGCAAATAGGTGCGATATACTTAACCATAACAAGGAATAAAGGTTTTCTCTTAAATTCTCCAGAACTTTCAACTTCATCAATGATCTCTTTTGGTTTGATGATATAACCAACAAAGATACATGTTAAGAATGCAGCGATCGGCATTAATACACTATTACTGATAAAATCAAAGAAATCAAGGAAATCAAATCCAAGGATCGTAATATTGCTCCATGCTCCAAATCCTAAAGAAGATGGAACTGCTAGTAACAGAGCAACAATAAACATCGTAATGCAGGCAGTACCACGTTTCATATGGAACTTATCCATCAGTACTGCGACGAGTGTCTCAAGCAGCGAAATGGAAGAAGTAAGTGCTGCAAGTAACACTAAAATAAAGAATACAGCTGCGATAATGCTTGAAAATGCCATGCTGTTAAATACTTTAGGAAGCATAACGAACATTAAAGATGGTCCTTTCGCAAGCATAGAAGAATCTCCGTTAGAGAATATAAATACAGCTGGAACGATCATAAGTCCTGCAAGGAAAGCAACTCCGGTATCAAAGATCTCAACCTGTGTTACAGATTTTTCAAGATTGGATTTCTTTGGCATGTAAGAACCAAAGGTTACCATGATACCCATGGCAAGTGACATAGAGTAAAACAGCTGTCCAAGTGCCGCTAAGATCGTTGTTGGACTGAAATCTTTTAAGTTTGGTTTGATATAATATGCAACTCCGGCCATAGCACCTGGTCTTGTAATACAGAATACGGATACACCGATCAGTAAGACGATCAGTACCGGCATCATAATCGTGCTGACACGTTCAATACCACCTTTGACACCACCAGCAACAACTAAAGTAGTAACGATCAAAAATACAAGAACATAGATCATAGGCTCTGCAGATTTACTGATAAATCCTGTAAAAAATGTATCAGAAGCAGCATCGTGGATACCACCTTGAATAGAAACAAGTGCATATTTTGTTACCCATCCACCGATCACACAATAATAAGGGAAAATGATAAATGGGATCAGTGTTGTAAGATAACCGATAAATGTGTATTTCTTATTGAAATGTCCGAATGCACGGATCGCACTGGTTCCAGCTCTTCTTCCTAATGCAACTTCAGTGATCATTAATGAAAATCCAAACGTTAAAGTAAGGATTAAATAAGTCAATAAAAAAGTTCCTCCACCATATTTGGCAGCGAGGTATGGAAATCTCCAGATGTTTCCAAGACCTACGGCAGATCCGGCCGTTGCGAGGACGAATCCTAAGCGGCTGGAGAAGCCATTTCTTTCATTACTCATAATATAAAGTACCTTCTTTCATATATATATTCAGATACGAAAAATAGAATCTGACATGTGCCGGAGGTCTAAAATAAAAACAGTCTGGATGCTTAAAAGTATTAGATGACGTCCACATCTTCTCCGGCAAGGACGGCATTCATGTTACGTACGGAACACATCTTTCCGCACATTGTACAGGTATCCTCTCTTTCAGGAGTAGATTCTGCACGATATCTTCTTGCCTTTTCAGGGTCAAGAGCAAGTTCGAACTGTTTTTCCCAGTCAAGTTTCTGTCTGGCAGCTGCCATCTGGTTATCCCAGTCCATGGCACCTTTTACACCTTTGGCGATATCTGCTGCATGAGCTGCGATCTTAGAAGCCATGATTCCTTCTTTTACATCGTCAACATTAGGCAGACGTAAATGTTCTGCAGGAGTTACATAGCATAAAAAGCTTGCTCCAGATGCAGCGGCGATCGCACCACCGATTGCAGAAGTAATATGGTCATATCCAGGAGCGATATCTGTAACAAGAGGTCCGAGTACATAAAATGGAGCTCCATGACAGATCGTCTGCTGAATCTTCATATTCGCCTGAATCTGATCCATTGGCATATGTCCAGGACCTTCGATCATAACCTGAACATCCTTTTTCCATGCACGTGCAGTCAATTCACCAAGTGTTACCAGTTCCTCGATCTGTGAAATATCACTCGCATCAGCAAGGCATCCAGGACGGCATGCATCACCAAGGCTTAAAGTTACGTCATATTCATTACAGATATCGAGGATTTCGTCATAATATTCGAAGAATGGGTTTTCATTACCAGTTGCTTCCATCCATGCGAAGATTAAGGAACCACCACGGGAAACAATGTTCATCTTACGCTTCATCGCTTTGAAACGATCTGCAGTGTTACGATTGATTCCACAGTGGATCGTCATAAAATCAACGCCATCTTCGGCATGCATCTTGAAAACGTCGATCCATTCACGAGATGTGATGTCTTTGAGTGCTTTATTGTAATAAACGATCGCATCATAGATAGGAACTGTACCAAGAATCGCAGGACATTCATTGACAAGTTTTTTACGAAATACGTGAGTATGTCCAAAAGAAGAAAGATCCATGATCGCTTCAGCACCCATCTCAACAGCTTTATTTACTTTTTCCATCTCAACATCTAAGTTTAAACAGTCTCTGGATGTACCAAGGTTTACATTGATCTTTGTCTTTAAGGAATTTCCGATACCAAAAGGTTTTAAACACTTATGGTTCTTGTTGGCAGGAATAACGATCGTGCCAGCTGCAACTTCAGCCATAAGATCTTTCACATCAATTCCTTCATAAGTAGCAACAGCCTCCATTTCTTTTGTTATAATTCCCTGCCTTGCTGCATTCATCTGAGTTGTGTAATTCATAAAATGTATACCTCCAAAATATAAAATTTTGGGAGACTTTATTCGGTTTAAATTATAATTTTATCGTCAAAATCTAAAATAGATATGTTGAGATAAAAAAAGACAAACTAAAGGTACATTCTGATGCCCGTTTACAGTTCGTCTTGTATTCATAGCATCCAAATCCCTACGACGGCATTACCCGTATCAGGTCCATGGTCGAAACGTAAGTTTCCTCTCAGCTAAGGTATCACCTTTTAAGCTCCCATTTCAGTTACATCAACATTGTACCATCGAGGGCACGATATATCAACAAAAAAGGTTATTTTTGTTCACACAAAATTCGAATTCTTTTCATAATTTCTTTGAGTAAATGTAACATTCTATTATGAAAACGTGATATAATATTTAACAAGTGTCACTTATTATAAAATTTAGGAGAGATAAAGTGATATTTTTTACTTGATGGGAGGACATAACATGCCAGGTATTATTTTAGAAGGCGGAACATTCCGTCCAATCTTCAGTGCCGGAGTGATGGATGCATTGTTAGATGAAGATATCATGTTTCCATATATGATCGGTGTATCAGCGGGGATTTGTGATGGATTTTCATATATTTCAAAACAAAAAGAACGTAATTTAAAGATTCTTATGAATCATAGAAATGATAAACGATATTTAGGAGCAGGAAATTTATTAAAAGATAAAAGTCTATTTGGACTTGATTTTGTATATGATACGATTCCGAATAAGTTATATCCATTTGACTGGAAGACATTTTATGAATACGAAGGAAGAATCCGAGTTGGAGTGACCAATGCATGGACAGGAAAAGTAGAATATAAAGATGGAATGAAATTAGACAAAAAGTGTATGATGCTTCGTGCAACATGTGCGATACCACTTGTATTTCCAGCGATTTATGTTGATGGAAAGCCATATTATGATGGAGGACTGGCAGATCCGATCCCGATCAGAAAGTCAATCAAAGATGGCAATGAGAAGAATCTGATCGTATTAACTAGACCTGAAGGATATAGAAAAGAACTAAGCAGAAGCCATAAGATCACAGCGAAACTACTGAAGAGAAAATATCCACATTTGCCGGAACTTTTAATGAAGAGACATATCGAATATAACAAAACAGTAAGATATTGTGAGAAACTCGAACAAGAAGGAAAAGCAGTAATCTTAAGGCCAGAATATCCAATTGAAAGTCTGGAAAAGGATATTGATGTATTGAAGCAGACATATGATATGGGATATCGCATGACGAAAGAAAAGATTGATAAGATCAGAGAGTTATTTTAAAGAAATCTTTTTAAATGTCCCACTGGACGGGAGGGGTCTGATAAGATATACTTTATAAGATTGAAACGAAGGAGGGCAGGATAGATATGTCATTGATAAAAGCATCAGGAAGAACATTTGTAGAAGAACTCGCAACGAATCCGCAGGTGAACCTTATGGTTGTGTGCGAGAGACTCGGTGCCCCTTTTAATGATGGAGAAGCAGAGATATCTCTGGCAGCTAAAGTTGCAGAGAAACTTTATGATAGACCACAGCTTGTGATGAAGATGCTGCAACAGGAAGCAATTGAATTTTTATTACAGTGCTGGGAGATGGAAGGAGAAAGCCTGATCGCGCAGATGTATTTAAGAGAACTGGAACAGTTGCATTTTCTTGGATTTCTCTCTTATGAAGATGATACGATCTATATTAATATGGAGGCAAAAGACAAATTTTTCTTTTCGCTTAAGAGTCATCGGACACAGGCTCAGATGGAAGAATACACAAGACTTGAGAATATTTTATTTGGAATGTTATTTTTATATGGTATTCTGGATATTTATGAATGTTGTGAGATCATCAGGGATAACATGATAGAAGATATGACATATGATGAGTTGGAAGAATTTGTGATGCACAGAGTTGTATTCTGGCAGTCTGGTATCTTATTGAGAAATCAGACGAATTTAAGACTGATCTATGCAAGCAGAGAGGTGGATGACAGGAATGATGTGTTTATCAAATGGACCATTAACAAAGATATTTCCTGGAAGATTTACAGTGAAGATCAGTACAAAGAATTAGCCTTGTCAAATGGAGTTGGAAATTGGAGTGGTATTCCAGAGTTATTTGATTTTGTCATGCAGAATATAGAGGATGATCAGTATCAGGCTATGATGATCGTAAAATCACTGGTTGTAAAGATTCAAAACGGAGTAACATATACGGAAATTACAGAGGCGTATACAGGCTTGTTAGAAGATAATGCAAGAGAAGAACAGAGAACCCTTTGTGACCTGATTCTTAAACTTTATAAGACAGTTCCTGTATATGCACTAAAAGGTCATACAAGAGAAGAACTGGAAGAGGAAGAAACAGGCCACAGATTTCAGGTGATCCCTGGGGGTAAAGAGTAAACAAGGAGGAAGCAGATGAGACAGTCAACAGTATTAGTAGTAGATGACGAAAAAGAAATTGCTGACTTTATTGAATTATATTTAAAGAATGAAGATTATAATGTATTTAAATTTTACAATGGAAAAGATGCACTTGCATGTGTAGAGCACGAGAATATTGATCTGGCGATCCTTGATGTGATGTTGCCGGATATTGATGGATTTGAAATCTTAAAACAGATCCGATTAAAGCACAATTTTCCAGTTATTATGCTGACTGCAAGAGTATCATCCATGGATAAGATCAATGGATTGACATTAGGAGCTGATGATTATATTGAGAAGCCATTTGAACCTCTTGAACTTATGGCGAGAGTAAAAGCACAGCTACGAAGATTTACAAGATATAACGATGGTTCTGGATCTGATCAGGAAGATACTCTGGAGATTTCAGGACTTATTCTGAATCGTGCGACACATCAGTGCACTTATGGAGAAGAAGAAATTACACTAACTCCATTGGAATTTTCTATACTTTGGATCCTGACTCAGAACAGAGGCAAAGTAATAAGCTCCGAGAATCTGTTTGAGCAGGTGTGGAAAGAAAAATATTTTAAGAACAATAACAACACAGTTATGGTACATATCAGACATCTCAGGGAGAAACTTGGAGATGTCATGGGACACAAAGAGCTGATCAAGACAGTTTGGGGAGTTGGATACAAAGTTGAGGAGTAAATACAGAAGTTTAAAGATAAGGATTATATTGCAGACACTGGGAATCAGCCTTATTGTTGCATTTATCGGATATTTTATACTTGATATTTTTGTAGATGGGGTGTTTCAGGATCCGTTTGCCAAAACGGTTGTTTATATATTTGAACGGCTTGGCATGGATGAGATAGAAGCAATCCGTATATATCGTCTGATCTTTATGCAGAATAAAACAATGATCATTGGTGCTGGATTTTTTCTGTTACTTTTGTTAAGCTTTTATCTGGGTATGTCAAAATTTACAACTTATCTAAAACAGGTTGAAAGCGGTATTCAGATGATCTTAAATGAGTCCAAAGATCATATTTTACTCCCTCCAGAATTGAATCCACTGGAGAATAAGTTAAATGAGATCAAAGGAACATTGAAAGAGCAGCGACGGATCGCAGAGGAAAGTGAGCAAAGGAAGAATGATATTATCGTATATCTTGCTCATGATCTTAAGACACCGCTGACTTCAATTATTGCATATTTATCCTTGCTCAATGAAGCACCGGATATGCCGGTGGAACAGAGAGCAAAATATACCGGGATTTCACTTGAGAAAGCGAAACGACTGGGCGAACTGATCAATGAATTTTTTGAGATTACAAGATATAATCTTCAGAATATCACATTGGATAAGAAGGAATTTTATCTTTATGTTCTACTTGAACAAGTGATGGATTCTTTTGCTGCGGTATTTAAGCAGAAAGGATTAGAGTGGAAGATAGAGGTAGATGATAAAATTTTAATTTATGGTGATCCGGACAGACTTGCCAGGGTTTTTGAGAATCTGCTTCGGAATGCAGTTTCATACTGCTATCCAAATTCTCTGATCGAGGTTTATGGGATGATCGATGGAGATGAGGCAGATGTTATTGTAAGGAATCAGGGCAAGACGATACCAGAACATCAATTAAATAACCTGTTTGAGAAATTTTACAGATTAGATGAAGCGAGATCATCCGAAACAGGTGGTGCAGGTCTTGGACTTGCTATTGCCAAAGAGATCATCGAGCTTCATGATGGAACTATTAAAGCAACCAGCCAGAATGAGTATACGACATTCACAATAAGGCTGCCAAGAAAGAAGGAGGAACAATGAAAAAAGTATATGTAATTGGACATCGCAATCCAGATACAGATTCTATCTGTTCTGCGATCGCATATGCAAATCTTAAAAATCAGGTGGAAGGGAATGGATACGAAGCATATCGTGCCGGAAATATCAATGGTGAAACAAGATATGTTCTCGATACATTTGGAATCAAAGATCCTAAATATGTTAGTGATGTAAGACCAAGACTTACAGATGTTAACCTAAATTCTGTTAAAGGGGCAAAACCAACAGATTCACTGAAAGCTGTACGAGAGATGATGCAGACAGAGAAGATTGTATCTCTTCCAGTATTAGATGGAAAGAAAATGATCGGACTTGTATCTATCAGTGATGTTTTAAAAGCAGACATGGATGTTTATGATAATGAGATTCTTGCGAAATCAAAAACACCATACAAGAATGTAGTTGAAACATTAGATGGAACACTTCAGACAGGAGATATTGAAGGATATATCACAGAAGGTAAATTAACAGTATCTGCAGCAAGTGTTGACACAATGGAAGAGTTTGTAACAGCGAAAGATACAGTGATCGTTGCAAACCGTGAAGATGCACAGATCGGTGCACTTCAGACAGGAGTACAGTGTATCGTTGTATGTATGGGAACAGAAGTAAGTGATAAAGTATTAGAACTTGCCAAAGAAAAAAATTGCAGAATCATCACAACACCATACGATACATTTACAGCAAGCCGTTTAATCTGCCAGGCTATGCCAGTATCTTACATTATGGCAACAGATACGATTGTATCATTTAATGAAACAGATTATATCGATGATGTCAAAGAAGAGATGACAAAGAAACGTTTCCGTTATTTCCCTGTATTGAATTCAGATAATGAATTCGTAGGATTTATTTCCAGACGTCGTATTTTAGAATTCAGCAAGAAACAGGTAATCTTAGTTGACCACAACGAAGTATCCCAGGCTGTCGAAGGATTAGAAGAATGCGAGATCATGGAGATCATCGATCATCACAGAATCGGAAGTGTGGAAACAGTTTCACCTGTATACTTCAGAAATCAGCCAGTTGGATGTACAGGAACAATTATTGCTCAGATGTATCGTGAACAGGGAATCGAGATCACAAAAGAGATGGCTGGATTAATGTGTTCAGCAATCCTTTCTGATACATTAATGTTCCGTTCACCAACTTGCACACCAGTTGATGAGCAGATCGCAAGAGAGTTAGCTGCTATCGCAGGTGTTGATGTAGAAGAGCATGCAAAAGCTATGTTCCGTGCAGGAAGTGATTTAAGTGGTAAGACTCCAAACGAAATTTTCTATATGGATTACAAGAAATTCAACGCTGATACAATTAACTTCGGTGTTGGACAGATTACATCTATGGATCAGGGTGAATTAGATGATATCAAAGCACCAATCCTTGAGTATATGGATTCCGTAAAAGAAGAACAGGGACTTGACTATGTATTCTTTATGTTAACAAATATCTTAGAAGAGACAACACATCTATTAATCTGCGGACCAGATGCAGAAGGTGTGATCGAGCGTGGATTTGATGTAACACCAGAAGATAAGATTGCAGTATTACCAGGAGTTATGTCACGTAAGAAACAGATGATCCCTAACTTACTGAATGCATTTCAGCAGTAATTTACAAAAGATTAATTGAGTAGCTAAAGCTGTTGATATATGAAGAAAATTAAATTATAAAGTGTGATAATTGTCAGATTTTTTTCAAAATCTGGCAATTATTTTTTGCAAAAAAATAAAACACAAACCACGTAAATTGGACGTTTGTTGGTAGAAAGATACAAAAAATAAGATAATAAATCGTAGAATTAGTACAAATTGATAAAAACGTTTGACGTTAACTTGGACTTCAAATAGATCCAATCAGAAATTATAATAAAAACAAGTCGAAGGGAAATGGGTGATAAGATGAACTGAACAATCTTTGAGAACAGCGAAGGAGAACTGAGTATCGAAGATAAAGACCAAATCGCTGTGAAAGAGTTTGAAAAATTTATTCAAAATTATAATTTCTATTCTTACACCATGACAAAAAATGTGAGACATACAATTTTAGCCTTGATACTTTTAAACGGCAGAGAATACATCACAGTGGATATGCTTAAAAATGAAATTGGAGTCAGCAGAAATACAATTTTAAATGATCTTCAGGAGTTGAAAAGCTGGTTTGAAGACAGGGAAATGACTTTAAAAGCAAAACCACATGTTGGATATTATATATTTCAACTGACCTTGCAGCAGTTACAACATCTGTAGCTCATACAGTAGATGCCGCTACATACAATGGTGTAACACAGATTTCTTCTATCTGTGATGGAGCTAACCCTTTAACATGGGTAATCTACAGAGCAGGTAACTTAAGTATCGTTGCATTAGCAGTTGTTGGTGTTATCGCACTTGCATTAGCTTTCTTAAACAGAAAACGTATTATCAAAGCAGCACATGCTGAACAAAACTAAGATATAAAACAGCAGAAAGAGGTAAATGTATTTATGAAAAGTTATATATAAAAAATCGCATTATCTCATTCAGCATACCATACCAGGAATATGGTAACATTAAAAGAATTACTTGACCAGTCAAAGATTGAACATAAAGCAGTTGGTGCTTTTAACGGAACAACATTAGAAGCGATCAGAGGAATCATACAGGCAACAGAGGAATTAAATGCACCTGTTATTTTACAGCATGCACAGAGTCATGATGATCTGATCGATTTAGAAGAAATTGGACCTGTTATGAAATATTATGCCGAGAGAGCGAAAGTTCCTGTGGCATTACATTTAGATCATGGTTCAAGTTTTGAAAGATGCGTACAGGCATTAAGACTGGGATTTACTTCTGTAATGTATGATGCATCAGCAAAATCTTTCGAAGAAAACGCATCAGAAACAGCAGAGATCGTTAAGATCGCACATGCAGTAGGAGCAAGCGTAGAAGCTGAACTCGGTCATATCTTTACATCAAAAGTCGTACAGGGTGAAGGTGCAGGAACTGATAGTACAGATGATTATGAAGATTTAGATAACATCTATACAGATCCTGAAGTTGCAAAGAAATTTGTAGAAATGACAAATGTAGATTGCCTTGCCGTTGCATTTGGAACAACACATGGTGTATATCTTACAGAGCCTAAATTAGATCTTCCAAGAGTCGCAAGACTTCGTGAAGCAACAAATATTTCACTTGTTATGCATGGTGGTTCTGGTGTATCAGATGAAGACTATGCAGTAGCAATTGAAAATGGTATTTGTAAAGTGAACTATTATACATACATGAATACAGCAGGTGGAAAAGCATCAAAAGAATACTGGGCTGACGACAGCAAACCATTATTCTATGATTCTATGTCATTAGTTGCGACAGAAGCAATCAAAGAAGATGTAAAACGTGCGATCAAAGTATTCCAGAAAATCAAATAGTTCAAAGAAAGAAGGCGTAAAAATGGCAGTTTATAAAGAAACGATCTTATTAAAATCACATGGTAAAACTCCAACATATGTAAATATCACACCACAGGTTCGAGAAGCAATCGAAAAAAGTGGAATCTGTACAGTCATTTCTCCACATACAACATGTTCTGTATTTTTTGAAGAATTTGTACATGATTATAATGAAGCAGGAGCAACTTCTGGAATCTTAAACGCACCATCTCCAGCACAGAGAGTACAGGAAATGGCAGAGGCTATTGTTAAAGCGAAGAATGAGAAATTTTAATTTTGTAATTGGCCAACTGTAGATTTTGAGTATATGATAAAAAATAAATAAACGATCGGAAGAGCAGCTAGAGAATTTTACTCTTCCGATCGTTTATTTATTTTTGTCACATATACGAAAGCCTACAATCACAAATCACAATTTTAATGCCTTCCCAAAATCATCAGTTTCTTTCATACATTCAATAAAACTTTCTTTTGTAACCCCAGCATTCTTAGGTCGAAATTCCCATTCTGTTGTAGTCATGACTTTCTCTGCCATAGCATCGAAATCGTCTTCTATGATCTCAATATCTTCAAAACATACAGGCAATCCCATACTTTTATTAAACTTCGCAATACGTTCTCTTTCTTCATAAGCTTTTTCAAATGTAAGCAGACAAAGAACTCCAAGTGATACGATCTCACCATGTAAATGTTTTTCACCGCCTTTTGTTACAGTTGATCCGTAATATACGCAGTGTGCAAGACTTGAATTATAGTAGTATTTTGGTGCAGCACTTACCATATTAGATACTAAACCTGTGCTGATAATGATATCTAAAGCAACCTGTTCTAATTCGTAAGATACTTTATTTGCTTTCAGATCATCTAAAGCTTTTTTTCCATACTCAACTAAAGGAGTAGTACAGATTTTACTTAACTGAACACCCATCATTGGAGTATGAGATAATTCATCTTCTTTTGATGCAAAAACAGCTTCGCATTCTTTGCTTAGCGCGTCTCCAATACCAGCCCATAACAGTTCTTCTGGGGAGTCTGCGATAATAGATGATTCGATAAATGTATGGTTTGCATTCTTTGGATAATAATATTCTCTAAATGATCCATCAGGATTATAAATAACAGAAATTGCTGTAACAGATGCACAGTTAGAAGCCACTGTTGGAAAGCAAAATAGAGGTTTATCCATTTCATTTGCAACATATTTGCAAGTATCGCAGGCACGACCTCCACCGACTGCAAAGATCATATCAGCCTTCTTGACAACATCCATATCGATTAGTGCATTACCATTCTCATATGTGGAATCACCGCCATACCAAATAAAATCAAGAATCTCTACATCAGAACCCTTAATTCCCTCCAAAATCTTATCCTTTGCTTTAGACATGGCAATCTTTCCACCAATCACAACCGCTGTCTTTCCATAAAATCTGGTTGTATGAGGAATTTCCTTATAACATCCTTCTCCGATTGTATAGCTTGGTAAATTTACACTGTAATAATTCATTATGTTTCGTTGCCTTCCTTTCATTTATATTGCCTTTATTATAGTCTTCTGTTTTTAGAAAAGCAAAAGAATTGCTGTTCTTTTTTTGATTCATGAAGAAGTTTAAACATGGATGAATTGAAGTTGATTTCTATGCAACTTAATAATCTTTATGAAATCATAGAGTAAAATTTTCTCGGTCTGCTAAAATACAATTAATAATATAAGCAATTCCGTCACGAGTATTAGCACGAGTCTGATAGACACAGATATCGCGAATCATATCGCAGGCATTTTCCATAGCTACAGAATGGATACCAGGAATGGATAGCATAGAATAATCGTTTTCACTGTCACCGATCGCAACGATCTCATCAGGAGTTAATCCGTCTCTTTTTGCATAGTCTAACAAGGTACTTCCTTTCTGGGCATGTATAGAAGTAATTTCGATATCTGTCGGAACAGTTGAAACAACAGCAAGTCCAGGAATTTTTTCAAGTTCGACTCTCAATTTCTTTAATGCTTCATGGTCTGTGGAGTTTGATGAGATCTTTAAAATTCGATGATCGCTGTTTAATAAAGCTTCTTGTCCATCAACAAAGATAACATTGTCTACAAGTTCACGGAAATCATCAAGGGTATATTTCATATCAGGATGATTGATCTGAATTGCAGGGATAAATACATCTCTTGTGTAGATTTTACGTTCTTCTAATGGAAGCAGAGAAATACGTCCTTCGGTTGTATACAAAGATGGTTCCATAGAGTATTTATTAAATGCATCAAAAATCTTGTGGATTGTTTCTTTGTCAATTTCGTGTTCAAATAAAAGATTTCCATCTTTATCAAATGCACAGGAACCATTGCTGCAGATCAAGTCGCATTTTAATCCGGCAGCTTCAATGAGAGCACGAGCATTTGGATATTCACGGCCTGTATTGATAATAAAATTGATACCATTTTCTTGAGCTTTTTTGATCGCTTCGATATTTATTGGGGTAATCTGTCGATAGCTGTTAAGAAGAGTACCATCCATATCGGATGAAATTAATTTAATCATGTGATAGCCTCCTAATATTGGGTAAAAATTTTGTATGGTTTTATAGTATCATAACTAGAACTTATATAACATTTAAATTTTGTAAAATATAAATGAGAGATAAAATTACTGCTGTGAAAGAACCTGCTCGAATACGATCGCAGCACCATCATCATCATTGCTTGCAGTGTGATGGAGACAGATATCTTTGATGATATCAGCAGAATTTCCCATTGCAATGCTTTCTATATAAGGTAGTCCAAGCATGGAATAGTCATTTTCACTGTAGCCAATGATCATGGTATTTCTAAGAGAAATATCATAAAGAGATGTATAGAAATTGACTGCAGCACCTTTTAAAGCATTGACTGCAGTGACATCCAGACGATATGGGCTATGGGATGATACTGCAAAGTCAGGAACCTGAGTGTGAAGAGTATTTGTAAGGATGTTCAATTTCTCAACATCTGGTGATTGTGTGGAGATCTTAATGATCTGAGGATTTTCATCAAGAAGAAGTCTGCTGTTATCATAAAAATGTGCATGAATGATACGATTTTGAATATAAGTATCAGATTCAATCTTCAAAGAAGGAAATTCTTTTTTAATAGAAGGAATCACTTCATTTTTAAGATAATTTTTATATCCAGTCTTGGAACCAAGAATACATAATCCATTCGCACTGTGGATTTCATAAAATGTGCGGCAAGATCCAAAGATACGAAGCATTTCTGGAATTCGCTCAGAAGGAATGTAAGAAGCATGCAATTGTTTTCCATAGGAATCAAAGATACAGGAACCTCCGAAACAAGCGATATCACATTGAAGATCGTATGTTTCAAGAATCTGCTGGGTGTCAAAATAATTCATCTCCGTGTTGATCAAAAGACGAACACCCTTTTTTTGAAGTTGTTTGATCGCACGGATTGTGCGTTTGGTTATTTGCTGGTCACTGTTAAGCAGTGTTCCGTCAAGATCAGAAACGATCAGTTGAATCATCTTGCTGTCCTCCTTTATTTTAATATTTAAAATCATCGTATCATAAAAAAGGACAAAAATATAGTAAAAAACAGGGTTGAGGCTAAAAGTTGATTTGTGTATAATAAGGAAATAGCATGAAAACTAAATATATAATATTGAACAGAAATATTGTATAAATATTCTCAGAGGTAACTACGAATGAAAGATTATGTTGCATTTGATCTTGAGACCACTGGTTTGTCATTGGAGAGAGATCAGATCATTGAAATAGGGGCTGTTAAGGTCAGAGATGGGAAGATCAGTGGAAAATATAACTGTATCATTCATCCAGAGATCGAGGTCAGTGATTTTATTATCAATTTAACAGGAATCGACAGGAATATGCTGAAGAAAGGAATTTCACTGAAAGAAGGTGTTGAGGGATTTTTGGAATTTAGCAGGAATTTTCCGGTTCTTGGTCATAATGTAATGTTTGATTACAAATTTATGAAGAAGGCAGCAGCTTCATTTAAGCATAACTTTGAGAGAGAGGGAGTTGACACGCTGAAAGTGGCCAGAAAACTGTTAGGTGAGCTTGAGAACAAGAAACTGGAAACACTGTGTGCACATTACCATTATGTGAATCAGGCAGCACACAGGGCTTATGATGATGCACTGGCAACGGCAGTTGTATTTGAGCAGATGAAGAAAGAATTTCCAGAAGAGAAAGATATATTTATGCCAAGACAGCTTCAATACAAGGTCAAGAAAGAACGACCTGCCACAGCAAAACAAAAGAAATATTTAGCGCAGTTGATAGCATATCATGCGATAAGGGAGAAGATTGATGTTGATCAGATGACACAAAGAGAAGCATCAAAGAAGATTGATCATATTATATTTAATTATGGAGTGATGAAGAAATGAAGAAGAAAAGATTTTTTGTATCTGTAGTTGCGATTCTTCTGATCATCGTTATGGTTGGAACAATGGTAGCCGGATACCTGATGATGTAACTGTAGAATTTTTGAGAGGAAGTAAGACATAATGAAGAAAAAGATAATTATTGCAATTGCTGTGATCGTTATTTTGGCAGCGGGCGGATTTTTCTATATGAATCATAAGGTAAACAGTGCAGTAAAAGATGGAAAAATCTTAAATGGTGTTACATGCGATGGAATTTCTGTTGGAGGAATGACGAAAGCTGAGGCAAAGAAATTAATTGAATCCCATATGAAAGAGATTCACAAAGAGAATATCACGTTATATGTAGACGAGGAGAAGACAGATGTGAAAATCGAATCATTAGGAGCTATGGCAGATGCCGATAAGACAGTGGAAGAGGCATATGCACTTGGAAGAACAGGAACAATCTTTGAGCAGTACTCAGATGCCAAGAAAAAAGAACATAAACTTAGAGTATATCGTCAATATGACAAAGCCAAGTTTAAGAAGAATGTCAAGAAGGCAACAAAAAAGATTATCACAGAGCCAAGAAATGCGAGTGTTAAACGTAAGAATGGAAAGTTTGTCGTAGTGAAAGAAAAGACAGGCTATACAATGAATATGGATGAAACATTTGCAAATTTTAAGAAATCTGTAGAATCTGGTAAATCAAAAGCCAAATTAGATGTTGTTAAGCAAAAAGCAAAATACACATCAAAAGATATGGCACAGATCAAAGATGTATTAGGCACGTACACAACAGAATATGGAGGTTCTCCATATGGACGTAAAGTGAATGTTGCGAATGGTGCATCAAAGATTAACGGAAGCATGGTGTATCCTGGAGAAACATTATCTGTATATAAGACTGTATCACCATTTACAAAAGAAAATGGATATGCACTTGCTGGTTCTTACGAGAATGGACAGACAGTTCAGACATATGGTGGTGGAATCTGTCAGGTTTCCACAACATTATATAATGCGGTAATCCGTGCAGAATTAAAGATCGTAGAGAGATTTCCACATTCCATGACTGTTCATTATGTACCAAGATCAGCAGATGCTGCGATCGCAGGAACACATAAAGATATGAAATTCAAGAATACATTTGATACACCAATTTATATTGAAGGTAAAGCTAATGGATCAACGATCACATTCACAATATATGGAAAGAAGAAAGATCCAAAGCGTACAGTTGAATTTTTATCTGAGACAACGAATATCAAAGAAAGTACAGAAAGTACAGTAGAAGATGCGACACTTCCAGCAGGACAGAAGGTTGTGCAAAGTTATGGACATACAGGATACAGTGCAAGATTATGGAAGATCGTAAAGGTCAATGGAAAACAGGTATCAAAGAAAGTGTTCAATACATCCACATATATGTCAACACCAACAGTGTATCGTGTTGGAACAAAAAAAGCAGAGGTAAAAGAAGAGAAAAAAGACAAGAAAGATAAGAAGAACGATTCAAAGAGTGAAACGACAACTGCTGCAAAATCAACGACAGCACAGAAAACAACAACGAAAAAATCTTCTACTGCAAAATCTGGAGAAAGTACAGGAAACTAAATATGAAGATAGGAAAATTATCAGAATCTGCATTGCAGAAAGTAGTATTTGAACAATTGCATACAAGAAGAGAAGAAGTTCTTGTCGGACCAGGGATCGGAGAAGATTGTGCAGCATTAAAACTTCAGGAAGGAGAAGTTTTTGTTACATCAACAGATCCGATCACAGGAGCGGTGAAAGAGATTGGGAATCTAGCAGTTCATGTAACTGCCAATGATCTTGTATCTGCAGGAGCAGAGACGATCGGTCTTATGGTGACAGCACTTCTACCTCCGATGATCAAAGAAGTACAGATTAAGAAGATGATGCAGCAGATCAATACAGAATGTGAAAAGTTAAATATTATGGTACTTGGAGGTCATACAGAGATCACAGCTGCGGTAACACAGCCTGTATTATCTGTGACAGGAATCGGAAAGGTCAGAGAAGATGAACTGATCTTATCGGGAGGTGCAAAACCAGGTCAGGATATTGTTGTGACAAAATATCTTGGAATGGAAGGAACAGGGATCATTGCAAATGAAAAAGAAGATGAATTAAAAGAATGGTTTTCTGATACATTCATTGAAGATGCAAAAGCATTTTTGAATGATATTTCTGTGGTGCCAGAGGGACTGATCGCACGAAAATATGCATCTTGCATGCATGATATCACAGAAGGCGGCATATATGGTGCACTATGGGAGATATCTAAGGCATCTGGTGTCGGAGTCGAAGTTTGTATTGAAGATATTCCATTAAGACAGCATACGATCGAATTTTGTGAAAGATACGATCTGAATCCGTACCAGTTGATCTCAAGTGGTTCTATGCTGATCACAACAGATCATGGAAGAACATTAGTAAATGAATTGGAACAGGCAGGTATCAAAGCAACGATTATTGGTCATACAACAGATTCCAGAGATAAAGTGATCTATCGCCAGGGAAAGGCAGCCAACTTAGAAGCACCTAGACAGGACGAGTTATACAAAATATATTCTGAGAATAATAGAAATTAAAAGATTGGAGAGTTAATAATGCTTCATATAGTATTACATGAGCCGGAAATGCCGGCAAACACTGGAAATATCGGAAGAACCTGCGTGGCATGCGGTGCAGTCCTGCACTTGATCGAGCCACTTGGCTTCCGTTTAAATGAAAAGATGATCAAGAGAGCAGGTCTTGATTATTGGGACAAATTAGATGTCCGCACATATATTAATTTTGAAGATTTCCTGGAAAAGAATGATAATCCAAAGATTTATATGGCAACAACAAAAGCTAAACATGTGTATTCAGCACCCGCATATGAAGAAGATGAAGATGTATACATTATGTTCGGAAAAGAGAGTGCAGGAATTCCAGAAGAGATTCTATTAGACTATGAAGAAACCTCAATCAGAATTCCAATGCTGCCACATATCAGATCATTAAATCTGTCCAATTCAGTTGCAATTGTAGCCTATGAAGTGCTGAGACATCAAGGATTTGAAGCATTCCAGATGGAAGGACAGCTGCATCATTATCATTGGTAGAATTTTTTAAGACAGATGATATTTCTTTGATCTTCTGTTAACGAATACAAAACTTATCAGCCAATCCCCTTTAACATACACACTGTATAGTGGTTTCGATAGACTTCAGTTTTATGTGACAAAAATAAGATAAGAATCAATATTTAAAACAACTGGTGGCAACGATTAGCAGATTTTAAATATTGATTCTTATCTTATTTTTGTCACATATACGAAAGCCTATCAAATCAGAATTTAGTATACTCGAATCACAGTAGAAATTTCACGAGTATGATCCATTCCCTTAATCTCAACTAAAGCATCTGCAAAATTCTGCTCAAGAACGAGATCTGTGATTACAACTAATTCAGCTTGATCTTCAATCTTATTCTTCTGAATGACCTGTGCAATACTTACATTGTTCTTACCTAATGTAGATGCGATCTGAGCAAGCACACCTGGTTTGTCATCTACAAGAAGTCTCATGAAATATTTACTTTCAATTTCTGTGATCTTCTTGATTGGAAGATTCTTATAGCATGTACAATGAATTCTTCCGTTGCAGTAAAACTGGATATTGCGTGCAACATCAATGATATCTCCCATGACAGCACTTGCTGTAGGAAGTTCTCCAGCACCTCTTCCGTAGAACATTGCGTCATCTACGGCATCTCCATGTACGAATACGGCATTGAAAGAGTCATTAACTGTTGCTAATGGATGATCGCTAGGGATCAGCATTGGGTGAACACGAACTTCGATTCCAGTATCTGTATTCTTAGCTACACCAAGAAGTTTGATCGTGCATCCCATTGCTTCAGCATATTTGATATCTTTTGCTGTAATGTTAGTAATACCTTCTGTGTATACATCATTAAAGGTAACGCGGGAGTTGAATGCGATAGATGCCATGATCGCCATCTTACGTCCTGCGTCATATCCTTCAATATCAGCTGTTGGATCAGCTTCAGCATAACCAAGTTCTGTTGCCAGAGCTAATGCTTCGTCAAATTCCATTCCTTCATGAGTCATTTTTGTAAGGATAAAGTTTGTTGTTCCATTTACAATACCCATGACTTCTGAAATATAGTTGCCAGCAAGACACTGTTTTAAAGGACGAATAATTGGAATTCCTCCGGCTACAGATGCTTCAAATAATAAGTCACATCCATTCTCTGTTGCGATATCCAATAATTCGCCACCATGAACAGCCATTAAATCTTTATTGGCTGTGACTACATTCTTGCCTGCTTGTAAGGCCTGTGTGATATAGGTACGAGCTGGTTCGATTCCACCCATGACTTCTACGACGATCTGAATGTCATCGTCAGTAATAATATCTTCCCACTGATCAGTCAGATGTTCAGGATTAATCCCCTCTCTTTTTTTATTCTTATCTCTTACTAGAACTTTGCTTACAGAAAGATTAGCACCGATCTTATGAGGTAATTCGTCTTTCTGGCGTTCGATCAGTTTGTACACTCCGGTTCCTACTGTTCCAGAACCTAAAAGGGCTATTTTGATATTCTTAAACTCTTCCATGATACACTTCCTTTTCTGATTTGTTTTTGTGATTATTTTATCTAAATTTGATCTTTTTGATCGAATAAATTTGTATAAGTAATTTTTAGTATATCATAATTCGCTTGATTATCCTATATTTTTTTGCTTCTTGGTTAGGAAAAACTACCATATTTCTCAGAAAATCTGTTTTGAAAAAATAGTTGAAAATTTTTTTCAAAATAGTTGATTTCCTTATAAATCTGTATTATATTAAAGACATAAACAATTAAGCAAACGTTTAATTGAAGGAGGAATTTTTATGAATAAAACGGAGAAATATAACATTCAATCCATAGATATTCATGGTCATGGTTGTGATGTTACAGAATTAAAACATGTTCTCCCGCCAGAAGAATTTGCAATAGAAACGGCTAGTTTATTTGGGCTTTTAAGTGACAGCACAAGACTTCGTATTTTATATCTTTTATATCATCGCGAGGTATGTGTCAGAAATATTGCTGAAGCGATTGAGATGAGTCCGCCAGCTGTTTCACATCATCTGCGCTCATTAAAGCAGTTGGGTGTTATCACAAGTCGAAGAATCGGGAAAGAAGTACATTATACAATTGCTGATACGGCAGACGGGGCGTTAGTTTCTGATCTGTTGAAGACAGTATTTGAAAGGAAGGGAATGTATGAAGAGGACATATGAGTTTGAAAATCTTGGTTGTGCTCATTGTGCTGGCAAGATGGAAGAAAAGATCGGGAAACTTCCAGAAGTTGAAAGTGTAAATCTCTCATTTCCAATGAAGAAGATGTATGTTGAAACTTCCAGTGAAGATCTTCTTCCAGTGATCCAGAAGATTTGTACGGATATTGAACCAGACGTTATTGTAACGGAAGTTTTAAAGAAATCTTCTAAGAAAAGAAAAGATGAAGAAGTTCATGAAGAGCACTGTGGATGCGGTTGCGAAAGTAAACATGAAGGTCATGAACATCACCATCACCAACATCACCATGATCATGAACATCACCATCATCATGACGAAGATCACTGTGATTGCGACTGTTGTGATGACGATGATGATGACGAGGGGACAATTGCTGCAGCAACAAAACGCCAGGGAAATGGAAAGGCAACGGTATTTATTGTTGAGAAACTTGGCTGTGCACATTGTGCAGGTAAAATGGAAGAACAGATTTCACATTTGCCAGGAGTTGAGGCAGTAAACCTGACATTTGCAACGAAACAGTTACGTGTATGGTCTGATGATGCAAAGGCATTACTTCCACAGATTCAGGATATCTGTACATCCATTGAACCAGATGTTAAAGTTGTTATTCGTGAGGACACAGTACGTGCACAAAAGGAAGCGAAAAATAACTCTGAAGATAATAGAGAATACTTGGAACTTGGAATAGGAATTGTTTTATTTATTGCTGGAAAAATCTTTGAATCGTCTAAGCCAGTATACAGTACAGCATGTTTTTTATTGGCATATTTAATCCTAGGTATTAAAATCGTATGGACAGCGTTAAGAAACATTTCAAAAGGGCAAGTTTTTGACGAAAACTTTTTGATGAGTATCGCAACGATCGGGGCGTTCGGTATTGGAGAGTATGCCGAAGCGGTAGGAGTTATGTTATTTTACCGGATTGGAGAATTATTCGAAGAGAAAGCAGTAGAGAGAAGCCGCTCACAGATCATGGATGTGATCGATATGCGTCCTGAAGTCGTAAATCTTGTGAATGAACACGGAGATGTTTCAGTGATCGATGCAGAAGAAGCAGAGATTGGAGATATTCTATTAGTACGTCCGGGAGATCGTATTCCTTTGGACGGAGTGATCACCGATGGTGAAACAATGATTGATACATCACCTGTAACAGGAGAACCAGTGCCGATATCTGGTTTTGAAGGAACGGAAGTAACTTCTGGATGTCTAAATACTTCTGGAGTTATCAAGATCAGAGTTGAAAAAGTGTTGGAAGAATCTATGGTTACAAGAATCATGGATTCAGTTGAAAATGCAGCAGCCAGCAAGCCGAAAATGGATCGCTTTATTACACGTTTTTCCCGTGTATATACACCATTTGTCGTATTTATGGCATTGGCGACAGCAATCATTCCTTCTATCATAATAGGTAACTGGACACACTGGGTGTATACAGCACTCACATTTCTTGTGATCAGTTGTCCATGTGCACTTGTTTTAAGTGTACCGCTTGCATTCTTCTCAGGAATTGGAGCAGGATCTAAGATCGGTATTTTATTTAAAGGAGGAGCGGCTTTAGAAACATTGAAAGATATTACTTCTGTGGTTATGGATAAAACAGGAACGATCACAAAAGGAAACTTTAAGGTACAAGATGTTGTTACTTTTGGAGATGTTACAAGAAATGAATTGTTATCCTTGGCTGCTTCCTGTGAAGAATCTTCAACTCATCCAATCGCAAAGAGTATTATGGAAGCTGCAAAAGAAGAAAATATATCTTATAAAACAGCAGAAAGCGCAAAAGAAATTGCAGGACATGGTTCTGTGATCAAACTTGATGGATCTGAAGTCTTAGCAGGTAATAAAAAATTAATGAATCAGTATCACATTGCAGGAGAATATAAAGAAACAACATCTTATGGAACAGAAGTATTTCTGGCAAAAGACGGAGTGCTGATCGGAGCTGTTGTGATCGCTGATACACTAAAAGATGATGCAAAATCCGCAATTGCATCTTTAAAAGCACAGAAACTCCACACGGTTATGCTGACTGGAGATTCTGAATCAGCTGCAAATGCAATTGCAGAGGAAACGGGAATTGATGAAGTTTACTCCAAACTTTTACCAGATGAAAAGCTTTTAAAACTTCAGGAACAGAGAACAAAACATGGAGCTGTTATGTTTGTTGGAGATGGCATCAATGATGCTCCAGTCCTTGCAGGAGCAGATTGTGGAGCAGCTATGGGAAGTGGAGCTGATGCAGCAATTGAAGCTGCTGATGTTGTATTTATGACATCAAGTGTAGAAGCAATTCCACAGGCGATTGCCATTGGCAAGAAAGCAAGTCGTATTGCATGGCAGAATGTCGTATTTGCACTAGTTGTGAAAGCTCTTGTCATGATACTTGGACTACTTGGATTTGCTAATATGTGGATGGCAGTATTTGCGGATACCGGAGTAGCAATGCTTTGTGTATTGAATTCGATCAGAGCTTTAAAAATACAATCTTAAGAAATGAAATAAAATCAATCAAAAATAATAATCCAGTAAGACAGGATAACAAAATGTCTTACTGGATTAATTTTATATTATGGAATAATATTTTTGCTGTGATACCCCAGATTATGTGATTTTCATATTCATAAAACAATACTTCATATTTACCTTTTGCCCAAGGATAATTTCGGCCTCCAGGAATTTTGTCAAATGGAAAATCATGTTCTGGCTGCATTTGTACATTATTATAATATCGTTTTGGTAGTGTATTTTGAAAGAATTCTAAAGGCACCATAAATATATCTGAAACTTCATCAATACTGTACTGCCCATTATAATTTCTTAACTCTCCAAGATATACATCAATACGCATACCAGTAGGAGAAAGAAAATAATCTAAAGAACCATAGACTTGAATGTCAGATTCAGAAACCAGAAGTTCTTCACATGTTTCACGAACGGCTGTCTGTAAGGAAGTTTCCAGAGACTCTCTCTTGCCGCCTGGGAAACAGATCTCTCCGGGCTGGTGTGAGAGATTATTTGAACGGATCTCGAACAGGATATGATATTTACCGTCTTTTTTGATCAGAGGGATCAAGACAACGGATACTTTTTCTTTTTCTTGCTCGATTCTTTTAGGAATTCGAGTGTTTAAATGATCGAACATAAAAACCTCCTAGAATCTAAAATCACGTTTTCCTTCATGAATATTTTTAATATATTTTATTATATGGAAATGAGGGAAAAAGTCAATTAAAGAAAAAAAGCAGACAAATAAGCTTGTCTTTCAATGGGATTCATTGTATATTTTATTATAAAGAAAATGTCATTACCAGACTATAAAATGGGAGAGATACAAGATGGAGATATTACAAGTCAATGAAGATCAGCAGAAGAAATTGGCAACAGTTTTGAAGAATTTTCGGATTCAATTGTTCGAATATATTGTAGATGAAGATAAGCTTGTAGTTTATGATGATAAGTTTCATATTAAGAGAACAGTAACAGATTATATGGAGTACATCGACCATAAGAGTAAGATTCATCCAGATGACCGAGAAAAAGTAAAACAGTTATATATGGAAGTGAAAGAAGACCCAGTCGAGATTCGTGAGATTGAAAAAGATGGGACAATCTCTCATACATTATTAGAATTAACAAAGTTTGTAGATGAAGCAACAGGCAAGACAATCCTGGTAGGAAACGCAAAGGATATTACAGAACAGAAAGAACATGAGAAGATGCTTAAAGAACAAGCAATGAAAGATTCTCTGACAGGTATTTATAATCAGATATATGGAAAGATGCTGATCAATAGGTATTTAAATAGTAAGAATCCATTTGAAGCGTGCGGGATGATCTTATTAGATATCGACTATTTTAAAGCAGTGAATGATCATTATGGGCATTTGTTTGGAGATAAAATCATACTTAGTTTAACTGATCTGTTAAAGAAATTATTTAGTGATAAAAACAATGTGCTTGTAAGAGCAGGTGGTGACGAATTTGTTATATTTATTGCAAATATTTCAAATATTGAACTTGTAAGGAAGAATGTTCAACTGATGCAGAACATTAGAAATATAAGCTTTGAGGATAATGATTGTAGGTTTACATGCAGTGCAGGTGTTTGTTATCTTCCAGAGAATATATCAGGATATAGTTATGATCAGTTATTTGAGAATGCAGATATAGCTTTATATAAGGCAAAAGAACGAGGAAGGAATTGTTATGTCTATTGTGATAGCCTGCAGCATTTTACTATGATGTCGACAGAACATGAAGAATATGAAGAAGAATTGGATGCAAGATATTTTCAAAATGATATCGTAGCAACAGCATTTGAAATCTTTGAGAAGACCAGCAATTTCGATGCGGCAGTGAATCTATTGATGAGAGTGATCGGAACAAGGGTTGGACTTGATCGTATTACAGTTATACGGGCTGATATTAAGAATCAGGAAGTTTATTCAGATTATCAATGGAATAAGAAAGGAATACCAAAAGTATTAAAAAAAATTGATAAGTTTGATAAGAAAGATTTTCTTACATTATTTAATAATTATGGAGAGAATGGGATCATTGTTCTTCAATATGATGATATGGAAGAATATTCACCGGGGGCACAGAAACTTTTGATGCAGGGAGATGCAAAGACCGTAGTATATGCCGCAATGTATTGTGAAGGACGTTATACAGGAGCTATTTCCTATGTTGTGTGCAAGGAAAAGAGAAACTGGTCCAATGAGATGTTAAAGCAGATATCAGAAGTGACCAAGATCATTTCTACTCATTTTGCCAAGAATGAGATTATGAATCATGCATATCAAGGTGCTGTTACCAGAATGGAACATGACACTCTGACGGGATTGATCTCTTTTGAAAGATTTCATGAAGAAATCGAACGTATCATTCTTTCAAATAAGACCAATAATTATCTTATGATCTATACAGATTTCGAGAATTTTAAATACTTTAATTATAAATACGGATATACAGTTGGAGATCAGCTACTTAAGGATTTTTGTAGTTCGATCATCGGTAAGATAGTAGATAAGCATAACCTTTATTTTACAAGAGTTATATCGGATCAGTTTTTGATGTTTTGTCCAGCCAGATATGAAAAAGATGAATATGAGAAACTTATTGAAGAAATTGAACAGAAGAATATAGATTTTATGCTCAGGCAGAAAGAACGTTTTCCACAATCTAATGTTACATTAAGAACTGGTGTATACTATGTGACACCAGAATGCATGAGTGCATCATATGCAATTGATGTAGCAAACTATGCAAGGCAGAAGGTAGATAACGACAGTAAATGCAGTGTTAGATTTTATGATGATGAGATGCAGAAACGAAGAACGCTGGAGAATCAGATCGTTAATGAGATGAAAGAAGCAATAGAACAACATCAGTTTAAGGTATACTTCCAACCGAAATATTCGATTAAGAATCGTGAGATCACAGGAGCAGAAGCTCTGATCCGCTGGGAAAGGGAGAATGGAGAAGTGTTAAGTCCAGATTCTTTTATTCCAGTATACGAGAATAATGGTAAGATCGTAGAACTTGATTTTTATGTATTTGAAACAGTTGTCAAATATCTTGCGAAGAATCAGAAAGAAGGCAGAAATCAGGTACCGATCTCAATCAATGCATCAAGCTTGCATGCTATGGATCCGCAGACGATTACGCTTTATATGGATATACTTAAGAAGTATGACGTTGATCCATCATTGGTAGAGATTGAACTTACAGAGACGGCAGTTGTTTCAGAATATGAAAGTGTCAGAGAATTATTTGATGAATTCCAATTGCATGGTATTAAGACAGCAATGGATGATTTTGGAAGTGGGTATTCTATTTTAAATACGATCGTAGATATTCCGGTTGATGTCATTAAGATCGATCGTGGCTTTATCACAAGCTGTCTGGAATCAGACAGGGGAATTTATTTCTTGAAACATTTGATTGATATGATAAGGAACCTCGGCTATCAGATAATCTGCGAAGGTGTGGAGACAGACCAGCAGATTGAGATCTTAAAACAGATCGGATGTGATGAGATACAGGGATATTGGTATTCAAAACCATTAAAAGAAGAAGATTATGATAAACTTCTGCAAACGGAAAATATTTCCAAGGGGGGGGCAATACCTCCAAACAGACAAAAAATCCTAAGAGATACCTTAGATAATGAAAAACGAAAGCGAGGAATAACAATATGAGCGGCAGAGAAGGCCAGGAATTAGAGGGAATCACACTGTTAGGAAACCAGAAAACAAAATATCCGGATGATTATGCACCAGAAGTATTAGAAACATTTGAGAACAAACATCCAGATAATGATTATTTTGTAAAATTTAATGCACCAGAGTTTACAAGTCTGTGTCCGATCACAGGGCAGCCGGATTTTGCAACAATTTACATCTCTTATGTACCAGGGGAACGCATGGTAGAGAGTAAATCACTGAAATTGTATTTATATAGTTTCAGAAATCATGGAGATTTTCATGAAGACTGCATGAATATCATCATGAAGGATCTGATCAAACTGATGGATCCAAAATATATTGAAGTATGGGGAAAATTTACACCGAGAGGAGGTATTTCTATCGATCCATATTGCAACTATGGAAAACCAGGAACAAAATGGGAGGAAGTTGCATGGAACAGATTATCTAACCATGATCTGTATCCGGAGAAGATCGATAATCGCTAGGAACATGTAAACGAACTAACGGTCAAGATCAAGGAGGAAAAGTTATGAGGAAGAAAATTTTAAAGGGAGTGTTTTGCAGCGCACTTTCGATTGTAATGGCAACAGGTGGAGTGTTTGTCAGTGCGGCACCAAAACAGGCGGAAGTGACAACAAAAATCCAGTCAGTCCAGAATTCAAAGATTGTAAATTTACAGCAGACAAAAACTAGTGAAAATACAAAAAGCAAAGCACAGGCGAGAACAGCAGTTCAACTGAATAATGTGACAGTGCCAACAATATGGAACACATCAGTAAAATCAGCAGTTAAAAGTGTAACTTTGGAGAATGGGAATGATATAGGAACGATCACTATTAAAAATGCAGGTACACTTGTTGCAGCATTTGGAGTTGATTTTGTAGTACGTGATGCTAACTATCAATATATTATGGGATCAACAAATGGGTTATTATATAATGCAAATATGAAACCAGGAACATATCATTTATATACGAAGGATGTAGTAAAAGGAACAGCAAACATTTCTTTGTCCTTATATCCAAATCAGAATAATCGTACATTAGGCTCTAAGGTAATCATGATTGGTGGAACAGGAAAAGACAGCTACCAGTATTTTAAAGTGAGTAAAAGAGGTATAGCGATTATAGGACTACAGGGTGTATGGGTAAATCCAACTAATTTCGGTAAAACATATGGTATTACAAACTATGTTCAGAAAAAATCAGGTTCATCATGGAAAACTGTATCATCCTCACAGTACACAACAGAAAGCAGAAATTATAATTCAGTTTATGGACTTCCAGCAGGAAGCTATCGTGTTGTACTGAAATCTACATATCAAAGTGGTGTTATTGGGGCAGCATATAGACAGGTTGCAGCAAATTCTTCTTATGGAACATCAAAGAAGAAAGCTAAAACAATTAGTCGAAAGAAATACAAAAAACAGACATTTTTAACAACAGACAGTGTAAAGAAAGAACATTGGTACAAGATTAAGGTAAGTAAGAAACGTACAACTTATATTGATGTAACGAGTCTTGGAAGTTCAGGAACAATTTATTGTACTGTATCAGGAAAAGCGAGATTTAAAACAAAAAATATAAAGAATGGAACACGTTATTACCTTAAAGCACCAAAAGGAACTTATTATATCAGAGTAAAGAGATACAGCAAGAGTACAACAGGAGCATATCAGGTAAAATATGTGAAATAATAATTCCTTCACATTTGTTTATAATTTCTTTAGAAATGTTTAGAAACAGAATATTGAATGAAGAGAGAATACTGGTATAATAAAGACATAGTTTTTCATATATATTTTTTAATCCTCTCTTTTTGAAAATAGATACCGCATCAGCGAATTGCTGGTGCGGTATTTTTGGTTTTTTGTATTATAATAGTATATAAAACTGAAAAATTAGGAATTAAACTATTGAAAATAAAATGTTAATAGAATACAATACATGTAAGAAGTATAAAAATCATAAACCAATTAAACATGTAGATGAAATGTTAAAGTTTATGAGGATTTTTGCAGAAGATGAAAGATTTCTGCAGTTGGATATAAAGAAAGATGAGAAAGGAGAAGTTACGATGTGTACAATATTAGATAATGCGATTAACAAAGGAATCGAGCGTGGAATTACACAAGGAATCAGTATGGGTGAAGATGCAACACTAAAATTAGTAAAAATACTAATAGCAGGAAATAAAATAAATGAAATAGAGAAAATATACAATGATAAAGAATATAGAAACAAGCTTATGAAAGAATATAATATTTACAAATAAACGAACGAAAAATAAATTGTTCTTCAAAAAATAATGAAAAACCCATTGACGAACAACAACACACATGCTATGATAAACACGCTAGACTTTAGCGTTGGAAGAAGGTCTTTTTTTTATGCCTTATTTTAATGAACAACAAACAAAATGGAGGTGGAAGTTGTGCGCACAAGAGTAACATTAGAATGTACAGAATGTAAACAGCGTAATTACAACATGACAAAGGATAAGAAAACTCATCCTGAACGCATGGAAACAAAAAAATACTGCAAATTCTGTAAAACTCACACATTACACAAAGAAACAAAATAATTTC
>OGQT01000619.1_pt1 | contig 31338 bp, 28 predicted proteins | sample 1553261 | NCBI WGS metagenome assembly OGQT01 (sample SAMEA2579992, study PRJEB22360) | human gut metagenome | biome: human gut; feature: human-associated habitat; material: faeces | place: Denmark | collected 2008/2010
TGGAAATAATAGAAGGACACTTAATGCCAGATCATATCCATATGTTGGTAAGTATCCCACCGAAATATAGTATATCACAGTTTATGGGATATTTAAAAGGAAAAAGTGCACTAATGATATATGACAAGCACGCAAACTTAAAGTATAAATATGGAAATAGACATTTCTGGGCAGAAGGATACTATGTGAGTACAGTAGGATTAAATGAAGCAACAATAAAGAAATATATCCAAGAGCAGGAAAAACATGATATAGCTTTGGATAAATTAAGTGTAAAAGAATACGAAGACCCTTTTAAGGGTTGCTAGTAATACAAATGCCCTTTTAAGGGCAGCGACGAGTCAAAGGCATTAGTAGCTTGAACGAAAGTGAAAGCCAGCGTCTTTAGGCGCTGGTCGGTAACAAAGGCTTAGCCGCTGAGCAAACCACCCGTTTGACGGGTGGTACTGATTTTGCCTTGACATGTAGTCACTGACTACATGGGTAAAGGAGAGTGCCTATGAAGACGGAGATTTATAACGTAGAAGGAATTGAGACTGAGATTAAGGTTGGAAGAATTTCTAAGGAGGATACCGAAGCGGAGCGTCGTAAGATGGCGTATGCTTTTAAAATGATTAGAGAGCAGTCAGGTATGAATCGCAAGGACTTTTCCGATTGGCTTGGCATTCCTTATAGGACGATGCAGGAGTGGGAGCTTGGCCGTCGTGTTATGCCGGAATACGTTCTTCGTTTGATTGCTTATAAGGTTCTTAATGAGAAGAGAAAGGGGGCATTTGATCATGAGATTATTTAAAGTACTTGTTGCACTTCCTATGATAATACTGTTTGGAATACGTCGTTTATTTGCAACTGCTATATCTTGGCTGTATTGCAGGGCTGCAAGCCTGTTATTTATTCCAATGATTATCTTTCTTATCTTATCGGTGATAGCGACACAGTGGTTTGCTGTAGGAATCATCGGAGCTGCCGTTGCCAACTGTTGCATATTATTGTTTGCTATTGGCTAGATCGAGATAGAGCTGAAGTTCGGCCAGGAGTTTTTCAAGGGGCTTATGCATAATTAATATGAATATCATTAGGGATTGCTGAAATAGGCAATCCATTTTTTACACTTGAAAAATCCAATGCCACTTGACAAAATATTTGTCAAGGTATAAAATTCAAACATGGAGGTATCCAATTATGAATGAAATTGAAAGATTACAAGATAACTTACTCTTGATAAGACGTACTGTTGGATGGACTGCTGAGGAATTTGGAGATCGTATAGGTGTCACAAGGCAGACAATAAATAATCTTGAAGCAAAGCGGAATAAACTGACTAAAACACAGTATATTGCTATACGTGCAATTCTTGATGCTGAGATGGTTCAGTATCCGGAAGATACAGAAATGTTGAGATGTCTTTTGGATGTATTTATAGATAACCCAGATAAGTATGACAAGAAGGACAGAAAAGAATTGCTAGAGAAGGCAAACATGCTAACGCCTTCGATTTTAGCTGGTACAACTACGAGAAAAGCTGTTTCCAAGGAACTTGTTGGTATAGCAGGAACTATGGGCATTGTGTCATTGGCTGCGTTGTCCGCTATTCCTATAGTTGGAGCAGGTGTGGCTGTAGGAACGAGCGCGTGGCTTGCAAAGGCACTTAAGGATAAGGAGTGATTACTATGGGCGAGTATATAAAGAAAAAGAAAGATATGAATTTCCAATCAGTAGATGCGCTTCAGCAAGTTGTCAATGTTGTTAATGAGGCATCTGCCGCTTTGAATGATAAATCTAGAACGATTCGAGAAAGTTCAATTCCTGAAGTTTTAGGAGGCGTGCTTGGCGCTGGTATAGGTGGTGTTGGCTCATTTGCTGCCTTGTACGGCCTTGGTACTGTTGGATTGTCGGCTGCAGGTATTACATCTGGATTGGCAGCAGCAGGAAGTATTGTTGGTGGCGGTATGGTGGCAGGAGTATTTGTTCTTGCTGCACCTGCTGTTGTCCTTGCTGCGGGCGGTGTTGGTTTGGCTTCGCATTTGAAGAACAAGCAGCTGCGCCAGGAAAAAGAAAGACTTTATCAAGAGGCGTTAAAGAAACATCAGGCTATCATTCAAGCACTGAAAGACGAAGCGGAGGCGGATAAAGAGAGATTGGATTATTTGCAGAGCTTAAATATTCTTTTGGCGCAGGCCGTTAAAGAATTAAAACATGATCTTGGTGTTGCGTAGGAGGGTTTATGGATAATAACGAATTAGATAATGTTGAACAGACCTCAGAAGGCTTGGATGCGGGGCAAGTCGGTATCTGGGTAGGGATAGGTGGATTTCTGTTTGGAATTGGTATGGGACTAAAGGATTGGATATCAGGAAGAGCATTAAAAAAAGAGCGAGAAAAGAATGTTTTTTATCAAGAGGCGATTAGAAAACATCAAGCTGAAATCAACGCTCTAAAAAACGACAGAGAACGTGAAGAATACAAGAATCGTCTTTGGGAAGAGCTTAAGGCAAGAGCGGAGGAATAAGAATGGGAAAATTCAAGTATTCTGAAGAAGAGCAGAAGACAGTTAATGTTCTGAAGTACCAGGACGATCAGCTTAATGAGCTAATGAAAGATTCCTCCGAGAGAAGAAACAAAACCGATGCGGAGATTGAGTTTTTAGAATCGCAGTTAAGATCTTTGGGAGTAAATCCAAATAATATAAAGCCAGTAAATAATCCCAATGTGCCCAGGAAGGTTATGGTTTATCCCTCATGGGAAAAACTATGTGTCGAAGCTGAAAAAGCTGTTGGCAGCAACTGTGAATTGGAGTCTATTTTTACTGATGCCGAGCTAAAAAGTAATGAATTGGCTATTCGTCAGCTTAGAGATGATTATAATCAGATTCATAGGCTGGATAAAATTGATATTACTATAAGTGCAATAGCGGGCATTGTAGGTGCAGCGGTTGACATCCTTTTAGTGGGAATACCTAAGAAAGAACCAGAAGGTCTTGAGGCGGCTCCATTGTCTGATTTCATTCGTAAGAAATTTGACGAGGCATTTCCAGAAGAGGAAATGCAAAAACTGGCTAACTCAAAAGAAAGCAAGGTTCCTTTTGACGCACAGGATAATAGAAATACTATGGTATATGTTGAGGGTTTATCGGCATACTACCATAGACTATTATCTTTGGGGCATGATCCGTTATTAGGCTTTGCCATTGGTGTATTTGATATTCTTACAGGTAGAATGACAACTATTGATAAGACAGGAAAAATTATTTCTCAGGTGATGGAAAATTATGCCGATCGTAAGGAAAGTGATGTTTTTGTAGCGTTGGCCAAACAGTTATACCATTTTAAATCAGACATTACTACATCAATGGGGTTGCCTGCACCACTTATGGGGCTGTTTAACTTGTTCCAATTTGGAAGTATTGGAGAATATGAACAAACTGTTGCCGAGATTGTACAGGGTATGTATTACGAAGGATATGATTTTATTCACTTTTGCTCAATGTCTATTCCGGTGATGATTACAGAAGTGATAGTGAGAATATCTTATGCAGTTAAGAGAATCAAAGAAGGGAATAGGGTTTTGGATTCGATACCTTTCTCGCTTAATAGAGAAAAGCATCCCAAGTTAGCTACTATGCTTTTTATTGCTCATTCGGGAGCAGCTGCAGTAAATGCAGGCAAAGTATGCTTTACAAAAAATCCTATGGCAATAAACTATCCTCAGTGGATTGCCTTTGCTAAATACTCTTATAAACAATTGAAGTGGGTGATTGTTGAAAAGCCTGCAGCACGTGAGGCGTATATTGAAGGAAAACTTGACGAAAGTTGGAAATCCATAGAGGACGAAGTAAACGCATCTTTTGAAGAGTTTTCTAAAGACTATTATTTGGTATTCGAATAAATTACCTATGGATTCCCCATAGATTACCTACGAATTACCTGTCAGTTACCTATCGGTTCCCTTTTCAAGCGATTTTTGATGTGTTATATTTACAATGGGCAAAGCGAACGGGAACAAATCCTGATCACCGAGCCCATTTCTTTTGCAAAAGAATACCGGCAATCTTAAGCGTCAGCTTATGACTTCAATCGAGGTCATGGGTCTGGCGTTTTTTAATGATATCAACCAGGCGGAGGGTGACGATCCAAAGCTAATGCAAACAGAAAGGAAAATATAATATGGATTACGAAAGTTTCAAAGAAAAATTCGTAGAGGATGTGAAGGACAGACTTTACGAGCAAGGAGCCGAGGTTGATCTCTCTATTCATACAGTAAACAAGCTGAATGAGAGCTATGAGGCAATCACGGTTACACCGGAAGGCAGCAACATCGGAGTAAACATCGGAATCGACAAGTTCTACGGAGCAATCGAAGACGGCAGACCTTACGATGAAGTTATTGATAAGGCGGTAGATGTCATCAATAACGGCATCAATCAGAGACCTGACTTCGATATCAATTCCTTATCTAATTATTCTCAGATGAAGGAAAAACTTGCGATGGAGGTTGTTTCCGCAGAGGCCAACAAAGAGATGCTTGAAACTGTACCTCATCAGAATATGGAAGATATGGCGGTTGTTTATCGTTTTGTTTTAAGTTCCGATGATGATGGAAGAGCATCAATCCTCGTTCTGTATATGAGGAAGATATCCGTCTTGTAAGCGTTATGCGTATGGATTTTGAACTGTTGGAAGAAATCATCGAGGATCTGGATGAGAGCGATTCCAAAATCATGAAACAGTATTTGTTGGAGGCGCGGCTTTTTAAAGAAATAGCTGACGAGGAAGGCAGAACCTATGAGGCTATTAAAAAACGCATGGAGCGTATTCGTACAGAAATCCGTGAGGAAATTCTTGAATGCCTTGAAATGAACTGTAGGGGAGGTGAGTGAGATGAACATCATATCTGATAGAGATTACAAGGAATCCGGTATGTATGCTAAGGAGCAGGCTGAAGTTCAGACGGTTCCTATACAGTGTAAGGTCGCACTCACCATAAAAGAGGCTGCGGAGTATTCCAATATTGGTATCAATAAATTGGAGAGCTTGCTCAGATCACCGAGATGTCCTTTTGTTCTGTATGTAGGGAAGAAAAAACTTGTTAAACGAAAGGAATTTGAAAAGTTCATTTCGGACAACGTAGAGATATAGCGTATTTCCAACAAATGGGGTAACCACGCTGTTTATCGGCTATCAAAAAAATGAAATAACATTGCATTTGAGCCCTAGTTGGTGTATAATATGGCGTGCTAATTTGGGGCTCTTATAGCATAGAAAGGAGCCTTAAATGGGAAAAGATCTCAAAGGAAAGGAGATTGGAGCAGGAATCGTTCAGCAACCTAACGGGACTTACTTCACCAGATTTGTTGATAAATTTGGGAAGCGCAGAACGAAAAGGTCCAAGAAACTTCAAGAGGTAAAACAGTGGCTTGCTGATGCTACATACATAGACCAACACAGTGACCTCGACCAGGCGACGGATATGCTCGTTGATGCCTGGTTCGATTATTGGATAGGGATAAAAAAGCAGACAGTGAGACCTAATACGGTCAGAAACTATTCGGAACGGTATGAGCGTAATATCAAGGGTGTTATAGGCAATAAACTCTTAACTGATGTAAAGTCTATTCACTGCCAGAAGATTTTTTCGGATATGGCTGATGAGGACTATAAGACGACTACCATATACCAGACGCGGATTGCTCTTTATAACATGTTTGAGTTCGCCAGGGAGAATGATGTACTTATTGCGAATCCATGCAAGAAGTCGTTAAAGAGCGATATGGGAAAGCCTTCAGATAAGAAAGAAGCTCTTACGATAGACGTTCAGAAGAAGTTCTTGGAAGCTGTGGTTGGTTACAGCTACGAGAATCAGTACCGCTTTGTATTACAGACCGGTCTTCGTACAGGAGAGCTTATAGGGCTCAGGTGGAGCGACATCGACTTCGAAAATCGTACTATGAAGATCGAAAGAACGATGGAATATCGCTATAAGGTAGGTGAATGGAGAGCTGGTCCACCTAAGAGTAAATCCGGTTACCGTACAATTCCTCTTACAGACGAAGCAATTCGTATTCTTGAAAACCAGAGATCAAAGAATAAGAGCTTAAAGCTCGTGCCGATGGAATGGAAGGATATTGTCTTTCTTTGCAGAAAGGGAACGCCGGTCAAGAACAGTACTTATGATACAGGACTTTTTAAGTATTGTGACCGTGTAGGCATTCCGAGATTTTCAATGCATGTACTCAGACATACTTTTGCAACAAGATGTATTGAATGTGGAATGAAACCTAAGACTCTGCAGAAGATTTTAGGTCATTCCAACATTGGTATTACCATGAATCTGTATGTTCATATTACAGAGGATGAAAAACATAGAGAAATTGACTTAGTGGCTGACGCGTTAAAAGTGGTATAAAACTTGATGCGAAATTCATCTCCGTGGTACTCGATGTGGTACTCGGTTAAAAATACGAATCGCGGAAAGCCAGTAAAATAAAGGAAAAATGAAGGAGATGAATATATTATGAAACTAGGAATCGTCGGACTTCCAAACGTCGGAAAGTCTACATTATTTAATTCCCTGACCAAAGCAGGTGCTTTATCTGCAAACTATCCATTCGCAACGATTGATCCGAACGTCGGAATCGTTTCCGTACCGGATGAGAGAATCGTAAAACTCGGTGAACTTTATCATACCAAGAAGGTAACACCGGCTACCATCGAATTTGTGGATATTGCAGGACTTGTAAAGGGAGCCAGCAAGGGCGAGGGTCTTGGAAACCAGTTTCTTGCAAACATTCGTGAAGTGGATGCTATCGTACATGTAGTACGTTGTTTTGAGGATACCAATATTATCCATGTGGATGGATCTATTGATCCGGCAAGAGATATTGAGACCATCAATCTGGAACTGATCTTTTCTGATATTGAGATTCTTGACAGAAGAATTGCAAAGATTTCCAAACAGGCAAGAATGGACAAGACACTTGCAAAAGAACTGGAGCTTGTAGAGGCAATCAAAGCACATCTGGAAGCCGGTAAGATGGCAAGATCTTTTGAAGTGCCGGATGATGAAGATGCGGAAATCTGGTTCAAAGGCTATAACCTTCTGACTGCAAAACCGACCATTTACGCAGCAAATGTTGCAGAGGATGATCTTGCAGATGACGGAGCATCCAATCCACACGTTGCAAAAGTGAGAGAGATGGCAAAGGAAGAGGGCGCAGAAGTATTTGTGATCTGTGCACAGATTGAACAGGAACTTGCAGAACTCGATGAAGATGAGAAAAAGGAATATTTAGATGACCTTGGAGTGACCTCAAGCGGACTTGATAAACTGGTAGCTGCAAGCTACAGCCTGCTTGGACTGATCAGTTTCCTTACCGCAGGGGAGGATGAGTGCCGTGCATGGACAATCAAGAAAGGCACAAAAGCACCACAGGCAGCAGGTAAGATCCATACAGACTTTGAGCGTGGATTTATCAAGGCTGAGGTTGTAAATTATCAGGATCTTTTAGATAATGGAAGCCTTGCAGCAGCCCGTGAAAAAGGAATTGTCGGCATGGAAGGAAAAGAGTACGTGGTCAAAGACGGAGACGTTATTTTATTCCGCTTTAATGTATAAGAGCTAAAAAAACGCATATCATTTTTCGAGGGAATGTTTCGGAGAATGGTATGCGCTTTTGTGACTTGACAGAAAAAGAAGTGATAAACGTCTGTGACTGCAAATGCCTTGGAAATGTTCATGATCTCGATATTGACGAATGTGATGGAACGATACGGGCGTTGATCGTTCCGGGGCCGGGAAAATGGTTCGGCTGTTTTTGCAGGGAGTTTGAACTGTTTATTCCGTGGTGTAAGATCGTCAAAATCGGACCGGACATCATTTTAGTTGATATTGATGAGAAAGAGGCAAAACACAAGGTTTAAAGAGAAGAAAACAGGAGAGACAATGTTAGATCAGAGTGTATTTACAGAGACAATCCATGAGGTGGCAGAGATTATCCGCACTTCTGCGACACCGTTATCAAAAGAAGAAATCTTAGGCTATTTCAAAGAGATGGAGTTAAACGAGCAGCAGGAAAACATGGTTTTAGAGTTCCTTCTGACACCGCATGAGGAAGAGGAAGCGGAAGAAGAACCTGATGAGGCAGAAGGCGGAGAGCAGGACACAGCAGACTGGCAGGAGACGTCAGATGCATCTGCGCTGGCACAGAATGATTCAGGCGAAAAAGAGGAAAAAAACGGGAAAACGGATATTTTACCAGAATCTAAGATGTTTCAGATGTATCTTGAAGAGATCAACGAGCTTCCGGTTTATTCTGAAAAAAAGCAGGAGGAAATGTATCAGAAGCTGCTGGCTGGTGATGAGTCGGTCATCCATACGATCACGAACAGCTGGATGGTCAAAGTATTAGAAATCGCCAAAAAGCTTGCGGTGACTTCAGAGGGCTTCGAGGATGTCATTCAGGAAGGGAATATGGCACTTTTCCTGAAACTGACCGAACTTTGCGGATGCGGGGAAAAGACAGATGTTGAGGCAGAATTGCAGAGCGCAGTGGAGGAAGCCATGAAGTCATCCATTCTTGCGGAAGAAGGCGAGGATGAGGATGAGAAAGCTATGGTCGGCAAGCTGGCATTAGTCAATGAGGCAAAGAAGTATCTTGCAGAGGAGAATGGCAGGGAAGCAACTTTACAGGAACTTGCAGCATATACACAGTTGACAGAAGAGGAACTTTCTGATATCCTCTTATTGATCCAGAAAGCGGATCAGAATGACAAATAGCATATAGAATCCAAAACCAATACTGGAGTGGACTTTTCTGGAGCAAAGGGCTCTATTTTTCGCCACACGACTGAATGTGAACAGCCGTGTGGTATTTTTTTGCGCTAAAACAGATATTTCAGCGTATGTGAGTAAGATTAAATGACAGAAAGAAAACAGAGGAGAAAAAGAGAAGATGAATCAGGAATTTATGAAAGAAAAACCGGTAATGCCGCTGGTGATCTCCATGGCGCTGCCGATGACATTTTCCATGTTAGTGAATGCATTATATAATATCATAGACAGCTACTTTGTGGCGCAGATCAGTGAGGATGCGATGACAGCGTTATCGTTAGTATTTCCGTTACAGAATCTGGTCAATGCAGTGGTCATTGGTTTTGCTATCGGAATAAATGCTACGATGGCTTATTATCTTGGGGCACAGAAACAGCAGCTGGCAGATAAAACAGCATCGCTTGGCATGTTATTGAATATGCTGCATGGTCTGGTGCTGGCTGCCATCTGTATTGCAGTTATGCCAGCCTTTTTAGGGATGTTTACAAAACAGGTCGGAATTATCGGAATGGGGGTACAGTACTCGGATATTGTATTTTTATTTGCAGTGCCAAATGCGGCAGCGCTTTGTTTTGAAAAAATATTTCAGGCAGTTGGACGCATGAAAACATCTATGTTTTGTATGCTGCTTGGCTGTGTGACCAATATTGTGCTTGATCCACTGCTGATTTTTGGAATTGGGATTTTTCCTGCAATGGGAATCCGGGGAGCGGCACTTGCAACCGGAATCGGACAGATCGTGTCACTGGCAGGGTATCTGACCGCATATTACTGGAAACCGATTCCTGCCAAAGTGAAGGTCAGAAATATGAAGCCGGAGAAGCAGCTTTGCAAAAAAGTGTATTCTATCGGAATCCCTGCAACGTTAAGCCTTGCGCTGCCTTCCGTCCAGGTGTCTGCATTAAATGCGATACTGGCTGTTTATTCTGCAAGTTATGTTCTTGTATTGGGTGCTTATTTCAAATTACAGACATTTTTGTATCTGACTGGAAATGGTGTGGTACAGGGGATGCGTCCATTGATTGGATACAATTATGGAGCAGGAGAGTCAAAGAGAGTGAAAGAGATTTTTCGGTCAGCATTGTTCCTGATCGTAATAGTGATGGTGATCGGTACGATTCTCTGTATGGCAGTGCCACAGGCGCTGATCGGTCTGTTTACAGGAAATCCTGAGACAATCCGGCTAGGCAGGGAGGCACTCAGGCTCATCAGTATAGGATTTATCGTGTCATCGGTTTCCGTCACGGTATCCGGCGCTTTGGAGGGGCTTGGAAAAGGGAAGGAATCGTTAGTCATTTCATTACTGCGTTATATCGTGGTGATTTTGCCGCTGGCATTTATTTTAAGCCGCCTTTTTCAGGCGGCTGGTGTATGGCACGCGTTCTGGATCACGGAATTTGTTTCAGCAGTGATCTCATGGATCATATGCAAAAAAGAGATTTTTCAGTGAGGCACATCCAGCAATGTTTCAAACTGGTCGATCGGAACAGGTTTGGAATAAAAATAACCCTGATACCAGGTCGCACCAAATTGATGAATGTAGTCGCTTACCTCCTGATTTTCAATTCCCTCGATACAGGTTTCGGTATTGGTACGGTTTGCGTAATCAACGATCGACTGTACCATAGCCTGATTCTGTGGCTTTTGTTCAATATCTTTGATAAAACTCATATCGACTTTCAGCTCATCAATAGGTAATTCCAAAGCAAGGCTTAGGGAGCTGTTACCGGTTCCAAAATCATCCAGTGCAATTTTAATCCCCTTTGAGTGAAAGAAATCGACTTCATTCTTCAGAAAAGTCACATCGAGATCCCGGCAGCGCTCAGTCAGTTCCAGACACAATTCCTCCGGTCTGGCTCCGGTTTCTTTTAAAATCGTCATGACAGAGTCACGAAATTCTTTTCGCGACAATTGAGCGGCAGAGATGTTGACGTTTACGAAAAAGTGTGGGATCTTATCACGGATCCTGCCGATATCCTTTAATGCGGTGCGTAAAATCCAGTTGCCGAGGTCAAAGATACATGGATCTTCCTCTAACCACTCCATAAATATTCCTGGAGAGATGAGACCATAGGGCTCTAATTCCCATCGTATCAGTGCTTCCATGCCACGGATCTTTCCGGTCTTTGTGTCTGCTATCGGCTGGTAGAACAGGCGGAATCCCTCAAAATGGCTGGTCGCACACTGGTGGATCAGACCGATCAGCTCAAACTGTTTTTCGTTGTTGCCACAGATCTCATCGTTAAAAATGACGAGATCGCTATGATGTTCATAGCGTGAATGATTCTGCGCATAGGTCAGACGGCTGCGGACAGCATTCGTTTCTTTCATATAGGGTTCTAAGAAAATGGCTCCTGCAGAGATCTTGATCGGAATCCGTTTTCCATTCACTGCAATGGTGTTTGCCAGTGTATCCTCGATGAAAGCGAAAATGCTATGGAGCTCTGTTTTGGATACTTTGTCGAAAACAAGCACAAATTTCGCACCGGACAGGCGGTAGGCATAACCGATATTGCGTACCATGTGTAACAGGCTTTGTGCCACTTTGTTCAGAATCTTATCTGCAAAAGCTGCCCCATACATGACATTGATATGACTGAACTGATCCAGCCCGATCTTTAAGAGTGCGGAAGGACGTGTGTTATCTAGTAATTGTGTGATATGGCGGTTCAGTGCCGGTTCCGTATAGAGACCTGTGACAGAGTCCACTTCATCAGAAATTCCATAATTATCATAGCGGATAATGATGATAAAAGGCTGCTTTTGTTCATCATAAAGTACACGCGCCATGGCGTTGAAACGATTGTAGGAATCGCCATCTTGAATCCGGTATTCCCATGCGGTATCCAGATTTTTACCGTCAACCCGTTCTTTAAAACCACGTTTGAAAGTGGCAACATCATCAGGATGGATCTTCCGGTTTGCCTTTTCCATGCCGCGGATCGTATAATTTTCTTTCATGCCAAAATAATCCATCGCCCGTTCGGACCACCAGGTGATTCCGGTCCGAAGGTTTGTGATGGAAAGATATGATTTTTTGGAAAGAGAGGCGATCGCTTTTATCATATCTGGAAAAAGCCGGTCGATCTCTTCCCAGAAAAGCTGTTCATGATTGTCAGTTTTATCGTTTTTCATTCATTTTCCCCGATTGACATACGCACGCATGTCTTTTCACAATGTACACGTAACCAATAACTAATAAAGCTATTTGTGATTATAGCATAAAATAAATTAAATTTCGAGTTTTTTCGTATTAATTCAAAGTATCTTTTTTCAGGTTCTTATTTGCGGTTGAAAGCATGAGTTTAATACGGTTCAACTGGTTTACTTCACTTGCACCCGGATCGTAGTCGATCGCAACAATGTTGGAATCCGGATAGCGGTGCCGTAATTCCTTGATAACACCTTTTCCTACAACATGGTTCGGCAGGCAGGCAAATGGCTGTGTGCAGACAATGTTCGGAGTGCCGGTATGGATCAGTTCCAACATTTCTCCGGTTAAGAACCATCCTTCACCGGTCTGGTTACCTTCGGATACGATATCCCTTGCATATTTTGCAAGATCCTCAATGTGTGCAGGTGGAGTAAAATGTTTACTCTTCTTAAATTCATCAACCGCAGCAGAGCGTAGCCACTCAAAGAACCTGATGCCAAGGCGTCCGATACGTTTGGATTTCTGGCTGAAACCGAGGTTATCTGCCTTAAAGCCTGTGTTGTAGAAGCAGTAGAGCAGGAAGTCGGTAAGGTCAGGAACAACAGCTTCCGCACCTTCGGATTCTAACAGGTCTGCAAGATAGTTGTTGGCAGCCGGATGGAATTTCACCAAAATCTCACCGACTATGCCGACACGCGGCTTTTTAATATCAAGACGTGGGAGATTGTCAAAGTCACGGATGATCTCACGGCACATCTGCTTGTATTTTTTATGGGATAAAATCTTATCTTGTGTAATAAATGCAATGATCTTCTCTTTCCATTTTTCATGGAGTTCGTTGGCAGAACCGGGAACTGCTTCATAAGGTCTTGTGGCGTATAAACAGCGAAGGAAAATATCACCAAATTCCAGAGCGTAAAGTCCGTGCTGGATAAGCTTTGGAGTGAAAGTGAATCCCGGGTTGCTCTCTAAACCGCTCAAGTTGATGGAGATAACCGGAACATTCGGGTAGCCAGCCTTTTCCAGAGCACGGCGGATGAATCCGATGTAGTTACTTGCACGGCATCCGCCACCGGTCTGGGAGATTAAAATCGCAGTCTTATTCATATCGTATTTGCCGGATTTTACGGCAGCCATCAACTGGCCGACAACGATCAGGGACGGATAACAGGCATCGTTATTGACGAATTTTAATCCGACATCGACACATTCCCTTGCAGGAACATCTGGTACGACCAGATTGTATCCGGCAGCATTGAAAGCCGGCTCTAATAATTCAAAATGGATCGGTGACATCTGCGGGCAGAGAATCGTGTAGTTTTCACGCATCTCCTTCGTAAATACCACACGCTCATAACTTGCAGGCACGATCGTTCTTTTGGTCTGCTTTTTCTCGCGGACGCGGATCGCTGCGATCAGTGAACGGATACGGATTCTGGCAGCACCTAAGTTGTTGACCTCATCAATCTTCAGACAGGTGTAGATTTTGCCTGATCTGGTCAGAATATCGTTGACCTGATCGGTGGTAACGGCGTCAAGACCACATCCGAAGGAGTTCAACTGGATCAGGTCTAAGTCATCTCTTGTCTTTACAAAGTTTGCAGCCGCATACAGGCGGGAGTGGTACATCCACTGATCCATAACGATCAACGGACGCTCCGGCTGATGCAGATGGGAGACAGAGTCTTCTGTTAAAACGGCGATTCCATAAGAAGTGATAAGCTCCGGAATACCGTGGTTGATCTCCGGGTCAACGTGGTATGGACGTCCGGCGAGAACGATACCGCGTCTTCCGGTCTCTTCCATATATTTTAATACTTCTTCACCTTTTTTCTGCATTTCCATGCGGATAACAGCTAATTCCTTCCAGCCTTCGGAAACTGCATCACGGATCTCCGCTTCGGAAATGCCGAATTCAGAAGAACCAAATACCTTGATGAGCTGGGAGGATAAGGTGTCCTCATTTGTGAATGCCATAAATGGATTTAAGAACTTCACCTGACCGGAAGTGATCTCATCCACATTGTTTTTAATATTCTCTGCGTAAGAAGTAACGATTGGGCAGTTGTAGTGGTTGTTAGAATCCGGGAACTCATTTCTCTCGTATGGGATACACGGGTAGAAAATGAAATCCACATTCTGATGGATCAGCCAGGTCACATGTCCGTGCGCAAGTTTTGCAGGGTAACATTCGGATTCGGATGGGATCGAATCGATACCAAGCTCGTAAATCTTACGTGTGGAGGACGGAGAGAGTACCACGGAGAAACCTAGTTTTTTGAAAAAGACTGCCCAGAATGGGTAGTTCTCATACATATTCAACACACGTGGGATGCCGACGGTACCGCGGGCTGCTTCCTCTGCACTTAACGGTTCATAGTCAAAAATACGTTTGTTCTTATATTCAAAAAGGTTTGGAATATTATCTTTGTTCTTCTCTTTTCCAAGACCACGCTCACAGCGGTTGCCGGTAATATACTGACGGTTGCCGGAGAAACGGTTGATGGTTAAGAGACAGTGGTTCGTACATCCCTGACATCTTGCAAGCTTCGTGTCAAAAGTCAGTGCATTGATCTCGTCGATGGAGAGCATGGAGGTCTGATAACCTTCCTCATGGCGTTCCCTTGCGATCAGGGCAGCGCCGAAAGCTCCCATGATACCGGCAATATCCGGGCGGATACACTGGACACCGGCAATTTTTTCAAAACTTCGTAAAACGGCATCGTTGTAGAACGTTCCACCCTGTACCACAATGTTCTGACCAAGATCTTTTGCATCGGAAAGCTTGATTACCTTATATAGAGCATTCTTGATGACTGAGTAGGCAAGACCGGCAGAAATATCAGCGACGGATGCGCCCTCTTTCTGCGCCTGTTTTACTTTCGAGTTCATGAATACTGTACAGCGGGTTCCAAGATCGATCGGGTTTTTCGCAAAAAGGGCTTCTCTGGCAAAGTCCTGTACAGAGAAATTTAGTGATTTTGCGAATGTCTCAATGAAAGAACCACAACCGGAAGAACAGGCTTCATTTAACTGGACACTGTCAACGGTCTGGTTTTTGATCTTAATGCATTTCATATCCTGACCACCAATGTCGAGGATACAGTCAACTTCCGGATCAAAGAATGCTGCGGCATAAAAATGTGCGACAGTTTCTACTTCGCCGTCATCTAATTTCAGAGCAGCCTTCTGTAACGCCTCACCATATCCGGTGGAGCAGGAGTGTACAATGTGTGCCTTTTCCGGCAGTTTGGAATAAATATCCTTGATCGCACGGATCGCAGTAGAGAGCGGGCTTCCGTTGTTATTGCTGTAGAAGGAGTACAGCAGAGAACCATCCTCACCGATCAGGGCAACTTTCGTTGTGGTGGAACCTGCATCGATACCGAGGTAGCAGTTTCCTTCGTAAGAAGCCAGATCTGCGGACTTTACATGATGTCCGTCGTGGCGTGTGCGGAAAGCATCGTATTCTGCCTGATCTTTGAATAAAGGATCAAGTCTTGCAACTTCGAATTCCATACGGATATCGGACTGAAGTTTTGTATGTAATTCTGCCAAAGTAGTTACTTTGTCCTCTTTATAGTTCAGTGCAGAACCGATCGCTGCAAAAAGATGGGAATTCTCAGGGGTGATCGCGTGCTCCTCATCTAAGTTTAAGGTACGGATGAACGCAGCCTTTAACTCGGATAAAAAGTGCAGAGGACCGCCTAAGAAAGCAACGTGTCCACGGATTGGTTTTCCGCAGGCAAGACCGCTGATCGTCTGGTTGACAACTGCCTGGAAAATAGAAGCGGATAAGTCTTCCCTGGTAGCCCCCTCATTGATCAGAGGCTGGATATCTGTTTTGGCAAATACACCGCATCTGGCGGCGATCGGATAAATTGCCTTATAATTCTTTGCGTATTCGTTCAGCCCGGTCGCATCTGTCTGGATGAGGGATGCCATCTGGTCGATAAAAGAACCTGTACCACCGGCACAGATACCGTTCATACGCTGTTCCACATTGCCGCCCTCGAAATAAATGATCTTTGCATCCTCACCGCCAAGCTCGATGGCAACATCGGTCTGTGGTGCATAGTGCTGTAAAGCAGTGGATACGGAGATGACCTCCTGGACAAACGGCACGTCTAAATGTTTTGCAAGGGTAAGACCACCGGAACCGGTGATCATTGGGGCAATCTGCATATCCCCAAGCTGTTTATAAGCTTTTTCCACCAGCAGGGAGAGAGTTTCACGGATATTGGCGAAATGTCTCTCGTAATCGGAGAATAACAGGTTGTCATTCTCATCTAGCACAGCTACTTTGACTGTCGTGGAACCAATATCAATACCAAGTTTATGAAGTGTATTGTTACTCATATCTTTCCTCCAAATTATCTCTTGTAAATCAAATCTATCAATAGTCTATGTTCACTATTTCTTCCTATTATATATATGTGCTCAAAAACCAAGCAATGTACATTATACGACAGGAAAAAACAAAAAACAATGACAAAATAATCTGAAAAATCTAAACTTTTTATGAAGAAATTTAGCGCCGATTGACAAAGGTTTCCTGCATAGATATACTTTAGCTAGATTGTTTGAAAAAGAAGACAGTCCAAAGAGTATTTGAAAAAAAGGAGCAGCAATATGAACTGGTTAAATAAACTGGAGCGTAAATTTGGAAGATATGCGGTACCGAATCTGATCGTGTATCTGATCGGAGCATATTCCGTTGGATTTGTATTGAACATGGTGGCACCGAATATATTGGGATTCTTGAATTTCCAGCCTTATTACATTTTACACGGACAGATCTGGAGACTTATCACATGGATTTTAATGCCGACAGACAGCAATATCATTTTTCTGTTGATCATGATGATGTTTTATTATCAGCTTGGAACTGCGTTGGAGCGCGCGTGGGGAACTTTCCGTTTTAATGCCTATATCATCGGCGGAATCCTGCTGACTGAAGTGGGAAGCCTTTTGGCGTATGGTCTGATCTATCTGTTTATGGGTGGCAGTTTTGCCCACACTGCAAGCACAATGATGGGACAGATGATCAGTACTTCCTATATCAATATGTCTATATTCCTTGCATTTGCGACCTTATATCCGGATATGCAGGTGTTACTGTACTTTATCATTCCGATAAAAATGAAATGGATGGCAGCCGTATATGTTGTTATCATGGTATTCAGCGTGTGGGATACCTATCATGCGATTTATGCATATACACAGTCTGTATCCACTGCATTATGGTATGCAGGGATTATGCTGTTATGCATTGTGATGTCACTGTTAAATTACCTCATTTTCTTCCTGTCCACGAGGAATCTGAGCCGGTATACCCCACATGAGGTGCATCGCAGGCAGCAGTTCAGGGCGCAGATGAGAGAGCCGCGACCTGGTTCCGGTATCGCAAAACACAAATGTGCGGTCTGCGGACGGACAGAGCTGGATGATCCAAATTTACAGTTCCGTTTCTGTTCGAAGTGCGAGGGCAATTATGAGTATTGTCAGGATCACCTGTTTACACATCAGCACATCAGAAGAGTATAAGAACAAAGATACAGTCTTTTTCCAGATGACGGAGAAAGACTGTATTTTTTATTAGTTAAAAATATCTCCTGTATTAGTTCATCTTATCAATAAAAAATTTTTTGCAAAAATTGACGTTTTTTTGAAAATTACCATACAAATCATATTGACGATAAAAAATTGCTATGCTAAATTGACTTTTGTATTTTGAGATTAGTTTTTGCTTCGCAAAACAAGGAGGCTAAATCCTCTGCTCCTGCAAGGGCAGTCGCATTTTGCTTCGCAAAACAAGGAGGATTATATGAAAAAGGCATTAAGTATTTTATTGGCAATGGGAATGACTGTCGGTATGGTGGCAGGATGTGGAGACACAGCAGACAACAGCAGTGCAGCAGCTTCTACAGAGGCTGGTACAGATGGCACACAGGCAGCAGCTTCCGCAGCAGATATCAAAGTCGGTGTTATTTATATCGGTGATGAGAACGAGGGATATACAGCAGCTCATATGGCAGGTATTGATGAGATGGCAGCAAACCTTGGTTTATCAGATGACCAGATTATTGAGAAGACAACAATCCCGGAGGATGAGTCCTGCTATGATGCAGCAGTAGACCTTGCAGATCAGGGATGTAATATTATTTTTGCAACAAGTTTTGGACATGAGACATACATTTTACAGGCAGCACAGGAGTATCCGGACATTCAGTTCTGTCATGCAACAGGATATCAGGCAGCAAGTTCCGGACTTTCTAACATGCACAACTACTTCGATGCAATTTATGAAGCACGTTATGTATCCGGTGTTGTTGCAGGTATGAAATTAAATGAGATGATCGAGAATGGTGATATCACAGCTGACCAGGCAAAAATCGGTTATGTAGGTGCATTCCCATATGCAGAGGTTATTTCAGGATTCACATCTTTCTATTTAGGTGCTAAGAGCGTATGTGAATCTGTTACAATGGAAGTTCAGTATACAAACAGCTGGGCAGATATGACAGCAGAGGGCGAAGTTGCAAATCAGCTGATCGCAGATAACTGTGTACTGATCAGCCAGCATGCTGATACAACAGGTGCTCCATCAGCATGTGAGACAGCAGGTGTTCCTTGTGTTGGTTACAACGTAGATATGACATCTGTTGCTCCGGACGCAGCATTGACATCTCCTACAAATAACTGGGGTGTATATTATACTTACGCTGTACAGTGCGTATTAGATGGAAAAGCAATCGACACAGACTGGTGCAAAGGATTCTCTGAGGATGCAGTCAGAATCACTCCGGTCAATGAGGCTGTTGCAGCAGAAGGAACAGACGCAAAAGTAGAAGAAGTAGAAGCAGCATTAAAAGATGGTTCTCTTCATGTATTTGATACATCTACATTTACAGTAAACGGATCTTCCTTAGAAGACCTGATCGCAGAAGGCGGAGATTACGCAAAATATGCTGATTACGTTTCAGATGGTTATTACCATGAATCTGAATTAGCATCTGCACCATCCTTTGATATTATCATTGATGGTATCACATCTCAGGCAAACTAATTTTTAAGATAAGCCGGCAGGGCACAGATGGTTTCTGTGCTCTGCAATGATAGAAATATTGGAAGAAAACAGATAAATCCTTTCAAGATACAGATTGAAAGGATTTTCGTATTTAGGAGGATTACTTGTGGAAACAGGAAACGCTATTGAACTGAAAGGTGTAACCAAACGTTTCGGTGACGTGATTGCGAACGATAACGTGAATCTGACCGTCAGGAAAGGTGAAATTCTTTCAATTTTAGGAGAGAATGGTAGTGGAAAGACTACGTTGATGAACATGCTTTCCGGAATTTACTTCCCGGACGAAGGAGAAATTTATGTGGATGGAAAAGAAGTGACCATCCGCTCCCCAAAAGATTCCTTCGCGCTCGGTATTGGAATGATTCATCAGCATTTCAAGCTGATCAATATTTTGACAGCCGCCGAGAATATTATTTTAGGTCTGCCTGGAAAAGAAAAACTGAATATGAAACAGGTAGAGAAAGAAATCAGGGAACTGACAGAACAGTATGGATTTGACCTTAATCCGTCCCAGAAAATTTACGATATGTCTGTCTCACAGAAACAGACTGTAGAGATCGTAAAAGTACTTTACCGCGGGGCAGATATTCTGATCCTGGATGAACCGACTGCCGTATTGACACCGCAGGAGACCGAAAAATTATTTGCTGTTCTTCGGAACATGAGAAAAGCAGGAAAATCCATTATCATCATCACACATAAATTAAACGAGGTATTGGAACTTTCTGACCGTGTCGCCGTGCTTCGGAAAGGAAAATATATTGATACGGTAGAGACGGCGAAGGCAACCGTAGAATCACTCACAGAGATGATGGTCGGCGAGAAAGTAAAACTGGATATCAACCGTACCGAGCCTGTAGGAGCAGAAAAACGTATTGAGATGCGTGGCATTACGTGTAAGAACAAGGAGGGACTTAAGGTTCTGACAGAGGCTTCCTTCACCGCCTACAGTGGGGAAATCCTTGGTGTGGCAGGAATTTCAGGAAGCGGACAGAAAGAATTATTAGAGTCCGTTGCAGGACTTCAGCCGATCGAGAGCGGCGAGATCCTTTATTTTTCCCCGGAGGGTACGACAGAAAAAATCTCTGAGATGAAGGCGGAGGATATTAAAAATCTTGGTATCACGTTATCGTTTGTGCCGGAAGACCGTCTTGGAATGGGACTTGTTGGTTCTATGGATCTGACAGATAATATGATGATCCGAAGCTATAAGGAAGGCAGACATTTCTTTGCCGACCGTAAATCTCCAAAGAAACTTGCAGAAGATATTGTGGAGAAATTAGATGTTGTGACACCGGGTGTGGATACTCCGGTCAGCAGGCTTTCCGGCGGTAATGTACAGAAAATCCTTGTCGGCCGTGAGATCGCAAGCAATCCGACTGTGCTGATGGTTGCGTATCCGGTCAGAGGACTTGACATCAATTCATCATACACGATTTACAATCTGTTGAATGACCAGAAGAAAAAAGGAGTTGCAGTCATCTGTGTAGGTGAGGATCTGGATGTCCTGCTGGAACTTTGTGATAAGATTTTGGTATTGAACAGTGGAAAAGTTGCGGGTATCGTGGATGCGCGTACCACAACGAAGGAAAAACTGGGACTGATGATGACTGGTTTGACGGAGGATAAGAATGAGTAAGGAAAACGTGATTTCGAAGAAAGAACCTTTTGCACGTATGGTGAAGAGAGACCATATCAGTGTGGGAAAGGCGTGGGCGATCCGACTGATCGCAGTTGCATTGTCACTGGTAGTAGCGGCACTTGTGATCGTGGCAGTCACAAAACAGAATCCGATCGAAGTGTATCTTGGAATTATTGATGGAGCAGTTGGAAGCAACCGGAGGATCTGGGTGACTATCCGTGAAATGATGGTGCTTTTATGTATTGCAATTGGTCTTACCCCTGCATTTAAAATGAAATTCTGGAACATCGGTGCAGAAGGACAGATTTTAATGGGCGGTACAGCGGCAGCGGCAATGATGATCTACTTTGGCGATAAAATGCCAAACTGGTTACTGCTGATCGTGATTTTTGTTGTCAGTGGTCTGGCCGGACTGATCTGGGGTGTGATCCCTGCCATTTTTAAAGCATATTTTAATACCAATGAGACTTTATTTACTTTAATGCTGAATTATGTCGCAATGCAGATCGTAACGTTCTGTATTGTATTCTGGGAGAATCCGTCTGGTTCTAATACCGTTGGTATTATCAATGCAGCAACAAAAGGTGGATGGTTTCCAACAATTTTTGGCAATGCATATACATTAAATGTTATCATTGTTTTAGCAATTACATTAGTAGTTTATGTTTATATGAAATATTCCAAACAGGGATATGAGATCTCGGTTGTCGGAGAAAGCCAGAATACTGCAAGATATGCAGGAATCGATGTGAAGAAGGTCATTATCCGTACAATGATGATCTCCGGTGCGATCTGTGGAATTGCCGGTGCAGTGATCGTCAGCGGTGCGAGCCATACCATCTCGACAAGTACAGCAGGTGGACGGGGATTTACTGCGATCATTGTTGCATGGATGTCAAAGTTTAATCCGCTTGCGATGATCCTTGTTTCCGGATTCCTTGTATTTATGCAGCAGGGATCGATCCAGGTGGCATCGCAGTTTGGTCTGAATGAAAATGCATCAGATATTATTACAGGTATTTTATTGTTTTTCCTGATCGGATGTGAATTCTTTATTAACTACAAATTAGAGTTCCGTAAGAAAGGAGAGAAATAGAATGACATTATTACTGACGTTTATACAGAAGGCGATCGGACAGGGAGTCGCTATTTTATTTGGTGCTTCCGGAGAGATCGTCACAGAAAAATCCGGTAACTTAAACCTCGGAATTCCGGGAATTATGTACATGGGTGGTATCGCCGGACTTATGGGTGCTTTCTTTTATGAAAAAAGTACAGAGACGCCAAACGGAGCCATCGGGGTGCTGGTTTCACTGCTGTGTTCCCTGATCGCATCTGCCCTGGGCGGGCTGATCTACAGTTTTCTGACAATCACACTCAGAGCGAACCAGAATGTGGTGGGACTTGCACTTACGACATTTGGTGTTGGATTCGGTAACTTCTTCGGTGGTTCCATTTCCAAGCTGGCTGGAGGTGTCGGACAGATTTCCGTTCAGACAACGGCGGCTGCATACCGCGCCACTATTCCGGGACTCTCAAAGATCCCGGTGATCGGAACACTTTTCTTTTCTTATGGATTCCTGACATATCTGTCCGTTATCGTGGCGGTTGTCATGACTTACTTTTTAAAGAAAACAAGAAAAGGACTGAACTTAAGAGCGGTCGGCGAAAGCCCGGCAACAGCGGATGCAGCAGGTATCAATGTCTCAAAGTACAAATATGCTGCCACAGTGACCGGCGCAGCAATCGCAGGTCTTGGCGGACTTTATTTTGTTATGGAATATCTGGGTGGTACCTGGTCGAACAATGGATTCGGTGACAGAGGATGGCTTGCAATCGCACTTGTAATCCTGGCATTGTGGAATCCGGATCATGCGATCTGGGGATCTTTTGTGTTTGGTGGATTATATATTTTATATATCTATCTTCCGGGATTGAATAGGGCAACACAGGAGCTTGTAAAAATGCTTCCGTATGTTGTGACAATTATCGTCCTGATCATCACAAGTAAGAGAAATAAACAGGAAAATCAGCCGCCGGCAAGCCTTGGAGAGGCATATTTCAGGGAAGACCGGTAAAAGGCATGAAAAGGAAGCGAAGCTGCCTGGGTGCAGCCGCTTCTTTTTTGTTTTGTAAATAGCTGGAAAACAGTGAAAAGTATGCTATAATAAAGAATGTCGAGCGATTTTATGCTTGCGTCTGAATCATACATCATGTAATATGTTAGATAGACTTCATTTTTGAAAAACAAGGAGGAAATTATGGAAAACGAGACTGTCTCTAAGAATTTTATTGAGCAGATGATTGATAAAGATATCGAGGAGGGATACTGCCATGAGGTTCACACCAGATTCCCACCGGAACCAAATGGTTACCTTCATATTGGACATGCAAAGTCCATTCTTTTAAACTATGGGCTGGCACAGAAGTACGGCGGAAAGTTCAATCTTCGATTTGATGATACAAACCCGACCAAGGAGAAAACAGAATTTGTAGAGGCAATCCAGTCTGATATTGAATGGCTTGGCGCTGACTGGGAGGGAAGACTGTTCTTTGCATCGGATTATTTCGAACAGATGTATGAAGGAGCTGTAAAGCTGATCAAAAAGGGAAAAGCTTACGTATCAGACCTTTCCGCAGAACAGATCCGTGAATACAGAGGAACTTTGACAGAACCGGGAAAAGAAGATCCATACAGCACACGTTCTGTAGAAGAGAATCTGGCATTATTTGAAGATATGAAGAATGGTAAGTTCGCCGATGGAGAAAAAGTACTCCGTGCAAGGATCGACATGGCATCTTCCAATATTAATATGAGAGATCCGGTTATCTATCGTGTGGCACATATGACACACCACAGAACAGGCGACAAATGGTGCATCTATCCAATGTATGACTATGCACATCCAATCGAGGATGCGATCGAGGGAATTACCCATTCTATCTGTACTCTGGAGTTCGAAGACCACAGACCATTATATAACTGGGTAGTGGAAGAAGTTGGCAAAGATATGATCCCAAATAAGGATGAGATGCCGCCAAGACAGATTGAGTTTGCAAAATTATACCTCACAAATGTAGTAACCGGAAAACGTTACATCAAACGTCTGGTAGAAGAAGGCATCGTTGACGGATGGGATGATCCTCGTCTGGTTTCGATCGCAGCGCTCAGAAGAAGAGGATTTACACCGGAATCCATTAAGATGTTCGTAGATCTTTGCGGAATCTCCAAAGCAAACAGTTCTGTCGATTATGCAATGCTTGAGTACTGTATCCGTGAGGATTTAAAATTAAAGAAACCGCGTATGATGGCAATCCTTGATCCGGTCAAGGTAGTGATCGATAACTATCCGGAAGGACAGATAGAATATCTGGATGTTGTGAATAACCTTGAAAACGAAGAACTTGGAAGCAGAAAAGTGCCATTTGGAAGGGAAATCTACATTGACCGTGAGGACTTTATGGAAGAGCCGCCAAAGAAATATTTCCGTATGTTCCCGGGAAATGAAGTCCGTCTTATGAATGCATACTTTGTAACATGCAACAGCTTCGTGAAAGATGAGAACGGTAAAGTGACAGAGATCCACTGTACCTACGATCCGGCTTCCCGCGGAGGAAACAGCCCGGATGGACGTAAAGTAAAAGGAACGATCCAGTGGGTATCTGCTGAGAAGAATGTAAAAGCAGAGATCCGGTTGTATGAAAATATTGTGGATGAAGAGAAGGGTGTATACAATGAGGACGGAAGCCTGAACCTGAATCCAAACTCACTGACAGTATTAAAGGACTGTTATGTAGAGGAGAATCTTGCAGACGCAAAGGCTTATGACAGCTTCCAGTTTGTGCGTCAGGGATTCTTCTGTGTAGATGCAAAAGATTCTACACCGGAACATCTCGTATTTAACCGGATCGTTTCGCTGAAGAGTTCATTTAAATTACCGTCAAATAACTAATTTACGATCAAGAAAAGCAGTCAATATTGGAGGAACGTATATGAATTTATTCAAGGGACTGGAAAAGTTCGGTCTGAAGACAGAGGGTACAGAAAATCTGTTTGAAGAAGAAAAAAGGACCAATGCATCAACAGAGCAGGGAGAGGCAAAAGAAGAAATACCTTCTGAGGAATCATTTCTGTTAGAAAAATCAGTGCGCTGCACTGTGTGCGATAAAGTGTTCAAAACAAAAATGATCAAAAACGGAAGAGTGAAACGTCTCGAACCGGATTTTGATCTGAGACCAAGATTTATGTATATTGATACTTTAAAATATGATGTTGCATCATGTCCAAACTGCGGTTATACAGCAATGAACCGCTACTTTGAACATCTGTCATCGGTCCAGATCAAACTGATCAAAGAGAAAATATGTGCAAATTTTAAACCGACTGGTGAAGAACCGGCGGTATATGATTATGATACGGCAATTAACCGTTACAAACTCGCACTGTTTAATACTCTGGTAAAAAAAGGAAAAGCAAGTGAGAAGGCATATACCTGTCTTAAGATTTCATGGCTCTATCGTGGAAAGTTAGAGGGCATGGATGAGAAGGATGCTTCGCTGGAACAGGAACGCAGGGAGTGTCTGGAGCAGCAGGAGGCATTTTATAATCAGGCTTATGAAGGCTTTTTAAAAGCAGTATCAACTGAGATGTTTCCAATGTGCGGCATGGATCAGACAACAGTAGATTACCTGTTAGCTGTTATGTCAAAGCATTTCAAACGTTACGATACTGCGTCCAAATGTATTTCCAGGATCTTGTCTACAAGCTCTGCTTCTAAGAAGATGAAGGATCGTGCATTCGATCTGAAAGAGGAGATCATCCGGGAAATTAAGACTTCCAAAGCGTAAAAGGCGGCAGGGGATACCAGACATCAGAATTGGCAAAGAGTAAGAGGATTGCAATGAACGAGATTATGATTGATCTGCAGGGGGGCGCGAAAGCGCCCCTTTATGAAAAAATATATGAATATATAAAAAATGAGATTGTTGACGGTAAGATTTCCAAAGGGGAAAAATTACCGTCAACCCGTTTATTGGCAAAAAATCTGTCTGTGAGCCGCAGCACGGTGGAACTGGCATACGATCAGCTTTTGGCAGAAGGGTATATTGAGGCAGAACCATACCGGGGATATTTTGTCTGTGATATTGAGGCGCTGTATCAGTTAGAACAGCGGAACAATATGCAGGAAAAACTGCAGGCAGGGCAGGACTGGCAGCCGGGATGGAAAACTGAGATAAAACGTGGAGCAGGATCTTCAAAACAGAAGGAAATTGATTTTTCCCCTTACACGATCGATACGCAGAATTTTCCGTACAATGTCTGGCGGAAACTGCATAAAAATGTCCTGCTTGATGACAGGGAAGAAATTCTTTTGTCGGGAGATGGACAGGGAGATTACGAACTCCGCAGGGCAATTGCAGATTATCTTCATCAGGCAAGAGGTGTGAATTGTGTCGCAGAACAGATCATAATCGGCGCAGGTAATGAATATTTAGAGATTCTGCTTGCACAGGTGTTAGGGGAAAAGAAGACCGTACTGATGGATGATCCGACTTATCTGCAGGCGTACCGCACTTTTTCCAATATGGGTTATCTGGTGAAAAATATTCCGGCAGAGCAGGGGAGTATGCCGATCGAGGCAGTGCGCAGGGAAAACGCAGATATCTTATATGTTATGCCGTCACACCAGTTCCCGTTGGGAACAGTCATGCCTCTAAAACAGCGGCTGGAGCTTTTAAAATGGGCATCGGAGAAAGAAGGCAGATATCTGATTGAGGATGATCATGACAGTGAGTACCGTTATAAAGGAAAGCCGATCCCATCGTTACAGAGCATTGACCACGAGGAGAAAGTCATTTATCTCGGCACTTTTTCTAAGAGCATTGCACCGTCACTCCGTATCAGTTACATGGTTCTTCCGTTGCATTTGTTAAAAAAATATCAGGAATCATGCAGCTTCTATTCCACAACCGTTTCGAAGATTCAGCAGGAAGTATTGCGGGAATTCATCCGGGGAGGATACTTTGGCAGACATTTAAATAAAATGCGTGGAATTTATAAAAACAAGCATGATTTTTTAGTCGGCGAATTGAAGAAAAAAAACTGGGTGGAGAATATTGCAGGGGATAACGCAGGACTGCATGTGCTTGTGCAGGTGAATACAACGCTTACAGAGGAAGAAATCTGTAAAAAAGCCGCAGAGTGCGGAATCCGCCTTATGGGTATCAGAGAGCATTATATTCACACACCGCCGGAGGGAAGACCGGTACTCTTGTTAGGATATGGAAAACCGGATGAACAGGAAATACAAAAAGGACTGGAAGTGCTTGAAAGCATTGTTCTGGAAAATAGAATTCCCCTGCCACTTAGGTAGCAGAGGAATTGATAATAAATGTTAATCGTTTCCTGTTTTAACAGAATTTAGGAAAAGGGTAGACGGCGTGTTATTCATTGTTTACAAAGAAGGGAAGAAAAATTGGAAGACTTCTATTTTAATAGAAAACAAAAAGTGAAATACCGTTTGTCAGATAGAAATTCCTGACAGCCGGTATTATGATTTGCAAAGGATTATATGTGTTGATGAAGGAATTAAGTATTAATTAGTGCGTATTACTTAAAACAACATTGCAGTTAAATTCGGTTTGTGAGTAGCTGATTTTTAAGAAACCTTCATATTTCTTAACACTATTTTCAACATTGTAAAGACCAGTTCCATAGTCTTTAGAAGAGAATGTTCCGCATTTTGTGTATGAATTGCAACTATTTTTGACGTTGATTATAACAAAGTTATTATGGGAACTAACTATTACTGATACTTCTTTATTGGTTTTGCAAAGAGCACTAGCAGATAAGGCGTTTTCAAGCAAATTTGAAAATATAGTTGTGATGTCAATGTCATCCATAAATCTAAAATCAGTTTGTTCAACGGTACATTTATACAGAATGCCGTGTTGTTCTGCAAAAATCCTTTTTTCGTTCAGTATAAGATTTAGAACTGTATTATTGCTGTATGGGAATAATACAAAATCTGATATAAGTCTATCCATTCCTTTGATATAGTTATCTGCTTTTTCAAATTCATTGCTTTTATATAGTTGCTCTATCGTATTAACATGCTTATCTATGTCATGTATCATTTGTAACGATTTCTGATAGTTTACGTCTAATTGTTTATAATATTTAAGTTGTAAGTTTGCTTGCTGCTCTGATCGGGCTATTTTAGACTTTAATTTTTGATTTTCAATAATGTATTCAAGTAGCCGCATAATATGAAGATTAATAAATACGGTAATTATAATTGTTAAATATCCTATATATTTGTCAGTCTCCGGTATTGTAACAGAATAACCTATTTTAGCGTTTAAGCAAATGTTTACTATACTACAGAATGATAATAAAATATATAAAATCAATTGTTTCATAGGAAGTACACTATGCTGTTTTGACAAATAACGATTCTTGGTTACCTGGTATAAACATATAATTAATAATTTTGAAATAGCCATTTTAAAAACGGAATGTGCTGGTTCGCATAATGGAAACTTAATAAAAATCAAAAACAATTCATATAGAGCGACCCCTATTGTTTCAAAAAAAGTTAAAAGAAATATGAAAAAGTATAAATCCAGGAGTAAAGTTTTCTTTGAACTCCATGGATCATAAAATAGTAAGCATATAACAGGTGTAAGAATGATAATCCAACTTGCAAAATTTAAAATAGGGTAATTAAAAAGATTTATAATTCCAATTAAGACTCCGACGGAAATGGTAACTATATTATAAATCCATTTTTGTGAATATATAGAGTTAAAATTTATTTTAAAATGATCAAAAATTAGTTGTGCAGAAACATAACAATTAATTACAGAAACAAAGTAAATGATATAAGTATTCATAAATGCATCTCCCTTTATAGTATTAACATTTTTTCTAAATAATTGTTTAGAGCATTTCTGAATAGTACGGCACGTTTTTGAGACAAAGGAATCCTTATCCCATTGGTCATTAATAATTCGTAGTTTTTTATATCTTTTACATATTTTAAATTAACTACAAAACTTTGATGTGGCATAAAAAAGTTATAACTCGCCATGTCAATATCTATATTTGCGATTTTTTCATTAAAATGATAATCACCGCTTTTACTGCATATCTTGACATATCGTTTCTTTATATATTCAAAAAAATATATATCATCTATATTAAATTCGGTCAATCCTTGCTCATAAGTTATGAAACGCGCAATATAAAGGGGATCATTATTTTGTGATTCATAAATAAGAATGTCATTAAGTTGTTTATAAATGATTTTTTTTGAAATTGGCTTAGTAAGGAATGCAAAAGAATGTACATTATTATGTGCCGTTTCATGATATTGTTTATAATTCGTAATATAAATTATATATGTAAATGCATTCAATTTTCGGAGCTGAGTACCTATATCTATGCCGTTTTCTGTTTGTAAAATAATGTCCAAGAAGATAACGTTATATTTTAGTGATGATTCTAACAATTTTTTGCCGGAATCATATAAATCAACGGATATGGATATATTATTTTCGGTGGCAAATTCTTCTATGCATTTTTGAATTGAACTGAGTACAATCTTGTCATCATCACAAATAGCAACAGTAAACATTTTTTACCTCTTTTATTATATTTGTAGTAGGAAGCAACTAATCTGATACAAATTATAACATATATCGTGAGAATACACTATGAAATAGTTGTGTATGTTAGGGCGAAAAACTGTATATCGGGGCATACTTATTGTTTTTATTCAAAACTCTTTTATAATATAAAAAAAATTTTTTGAGGAGGATTTGTATGAAAATAAAAGGGTTATTAATAATTGTAATATGTATGATAGGTCTATCGGGATGTACTTCAAAAGGATTTGATATTGAAAGAGTATATCAATTTGTTGAGATACAGTCATCAAATGGTAAAGAGATAGGAACTATAGTGAATTCGGATGATTTAGAATTTTTTTTTGAGGAAATGAAATTTCAAGAATGGAAATATATTGAAGAAAAAGAAGATTTTGGTAAATGTATTTACAAATTTATAGCTTATGAATTTGTAAAAGATGATGAAGAGTACTGTATTAGGGAAGACCCATATGAGTTATATAAAGTAGATGACAACTATTATATTATTCAAGATAGTGATGTTATTTCCATTCCAAAAAGCGCGGGGCAATTTTTGAATTCAATTGAAAATAAAATTACAATAACTCAACCTATATCAGAAGATATTCTGGATAATTGGGAAAATAGAATTGTCAATAATACGGATAGTAGTTATGGAACAAAGAAAAAAACATATAATGATGAAACAATTGTTTCTAAAATCACTAAAATAGTTATAAGTGATGAAGATGAATTAGATATAAAAATAGATAACAAGGAAGAGATAACGGCATTCATTGAAGGCTTAGATACAGATAGTTGGAGTTCAATAGATGATATACCAAACGATGCGATTTTAAGGCGTAATATATCAGCATATTCGTTTAGGAGAAGAACTAAAGAAAAGGTTTTGACCACAATGTATACGATTATGTTATATGAAGCATCTAATAATGAATATTTTATAAGTGAGACTATTCCAGATAATGGTACACAGGACGGAGATTATATTGAATATTATACTATTCCCAAAAGCGTAGCAGATTTTATTTTACAAACTGAATAATAGATAAGCGTTTAAAAAAGGAGATAGCCGTTGTGGCTATCTCCTTTTATTGTTAGGGCAAGGCCCTGTTTCCAGGATGGAGTTTTTCGTGTTCCGAAAAATGGAATGCTGGAAACAAATAAACCACTTGCTATGCGAGTGGTTGGAAATGCTTTAGCTTACAGAAAAAACCTCCAATGCTATAATAATGCAGGTTCGCCAACCGCATTACAAGCAGAGGAGGTATCCATATGGATATAAATAGTTTAGCACACACGAAATGGAATTGTAAGTATCACATTGTTATTTGCACCAAAGTATCGCAGAAAACTAATATATGGACAGTTAAAACGTGATATAGCTAATATATTAAGCATGTTATGTAAAAGAAAAGGTGCAAAAATTGTCGAAGCAGAAGTATGCCCGGATCACATACATATGTTAGTAGAGATTCCACCAAGCATAAGTGTGTCAGGTTTCGTAGGGTATTTAAAAGGAAAAAGTACGCTAATGATATTTGAAAGACATGCGAATTTAAAATATAAGTATGGAAACAGGCATTTCTGGTGCAGAGGATATTACGTAGATACAGTAGGCAAAAATGCAAAGAAAATACAGGAATATATTCAAAATCAGTTAAAAGAAGATTTGGAATATGATCAAATGACTCTGAAAGAGTATATTGACCCGTTCACGGGTGAGCCAGTAAAAACAAACAGACAGAATAAGCCCAAGGGGCTTAGTAGGTAAATGACGTTGCGGCTGGCGAACCATTCGATGAGTCTTTAGACTCCAGAGCCGGTAATAAGCCCTTATAGGGCGTGAGCAAACCAACGGCTAAGCCGGTGGTTATGATTACCCACCAGCAAGGACGAGGGCACTGAAAAAGTAGATTATACCGTCTATATTTGGTACAATGTATCTATCAAATATAGGCGGTGTTTTTATGA
>OGQT01000628.1_pt1 | contig 31022 bp, 38 predicted proteins | sample 1553261 | NCBI WGS metagenome assembly OGQT01 (sample SAMEA2579992, study PRJEB22360) | human gut metagenome | biome: human gut; feature: human-associated habitat; material: faeces | place: Denmark | collected 2008/2010
TCTTTGTTTCCTTATATGTATTTGAGATTTCTTTTTCAAATTCTATTTTTTCTTTATTGAATAATGTTGCTCCTTCTTGATAGTCCTTTTTATAAGATGATTTTATCTTTTTATTTTTATAGTTAATGTAGAAATATAAATTTTTATTTTTTTTATTTATTACTTTTTTTCTATATGTTGAATCTTTTTCAATATATTTTGTATCTTTAACTATTATGTCATCTTTAATTTCTTTATAATTTTTTTCCACATAATCATTTAGTTTTTTATCTATCTTTGGAGTCATGATTCCGCCTAGTTTTATAGTTAGTGTAATCGTTCCAAAAAAGATAAATACGATTATAAAAAGTAAAAACATTTGCATTTCTAATTTTTTCTGTTCTTTCATATAATCACCATAGTTATTGTATCTAAATACAAAAAGAAAAGCAACCCCAGTTGCCTTTTGGTGAACACAGCAAGTATTCACTTTTATATTGTGTGTAAATTCTAAATTTTATACAAATTTTATTGTTTATATAGAAAAAATATGATATTATTTTATGTATAATAGGAGTTGGTTTGTGATATGGAGATATTAAAGGGGCAGGTTAGAGATCCTGGTTATCCTGATTGCGAATGCACGTATGCAAAAATGGATAATGGTCAACTTTATTATTTTATAAAGGATGGGGAACTTTCTAACCAAAATATAATTGTTACAACGATATTAAAAGAAGCTATTGGACATACTCCATATACTTCTTTGGGATTGATTAACTCAAATGGTGATGTTTTAATTCCATTTGAAAATAAAGCTATTACTAAACTTGATGATAATTTGTTATTGGTTGAAAAGAATGTTGCGACTACACAGTCTGTTATTGATGCGATTAATGCGAAATCTGATCCATTTTCAGCTACTAATTTAGTTAATACTGCAAATGCAATAAAAGAACAAATGAAGAGTGTAATGGGGTACAGTGCTGAATTTGTTTTTGATAATCAGTTTTCAGAGGCTGCTTTATATAATATACAAGGTCAAAACATTGGTGGTGCTTATTTTAGTTTTATAGGTAGAGATGATTTTGGTAATTATTATATGAGTAGTAATGTTTTAAATTCTCAAATAGTTAAATATGATCCTTCTTTAGTACAAAACCAAGCTCCACCAACAGCTTCTACAGAGACACCATCTTCTTCTGATGACGTTCAACAACAAATTAGTGAGTCGCCTCAAGATAATCAGATTTCTGATAATACTCAAAATAATAACCAAACTTTTAACAATGTTCAGGAAGAAACACCTAATCAAGCTCAACAAAATGCACCTGATTTGGGAATTCCTAATATTGATATTCCGATTCAGAATCAAGTTTCTGATAATCAGGAACAAGTAAATAATGTTGAAAATCAGAATTTTGAAACAGGTAATAATGTAGGCGATAATCCTGATGTTCCTCTTTCTAATGGAGATGGTGAAACAACTCCAGAAAATAATACTTCTGATATGGTTAGTGATGCTGGTGAATCTGAAAATAATTCTATTTCACAAGAAGTTGATAATGATGCTGCAGCTACTAATAATAATAGTAATGATTTTGGTATAGGTGACAGTAATAATGTAGATGATACAACTGTTGATGACAATGAATCAGATGTTGATTCTGGTACAGAAGATAGTGATGATGTAGATGATGCAACTGTTGATGACAATGAATCAGATGTTGATTCTGATACAGAAGATAGTGATAATGTGGATGATGCAACTGTTGATGACAATGAATCAGATGATGATACTGATGCAGAAGATAGTGATAATGTAGATGATGCAACTGTTGATGACAATGAATCAGATGATGATACTGATACAGAAGATAGTGATAATGCAGATGATGCAACTGTTGATAACAATGAATCAGATGATGATACTGATACAGAAGATAATGATAATGTAGATGATGCAACTGTTGATGACAATGAATCAAATGATGATTCTGGTACAGAAGATAATGATAATGTAGATGATACAACTGTTGATGATAATGAATCAGATGATGACTCTGATACAGAAGATAGTGATAATGTAGATGCTGCAACTGTTGATGACAATGAATCAGATGATGATACTGATACAGGGAATGATGATGAAAATGTTTCTAATGCAGAAGAGGCTAATATGGATTTAGTTGATGAAGATATTACTAATCCTGTTATATTTAATGCAACTAATACAATTAGAAAACTACTTGATGAAAATAGAAGTCAACGTGAGGTTATTGATCATCAAGCAGATGAATTAGAAAACATTAAATCTTCAAATGAAATTTTACTAGCTGATAATAATTCAAAAGAGCAAGAACTTAGATCTTTAAGAAAATCTATGAGTCATTTTAGAGGTCAAAATTCTTCTTTGACTAGGGAAAATACTAAATTAAAATCTATTAATGATAGACAAAAGGAAGTAATTGAAAACTTGAAACATCAAAATCAGGTTTTAAAAGAACAAGTAGCTGGTATTTCGGCTTTAGGAAGTGCTGTTGCTGAGGCTAATACTGTTATTGGAATTGATGATAATAGTAGTGATGATTCAATTACTTATGATACTGATTTGGGTTACCTAGGTGATTCTGATGATGTAGAAGATAAATAGGCAATCCTAATGGGTTGCTTTTTCTTTTAAAATTTGGTCTTTTGTGGTAAAATATGATTGTTTCAATAAACAACAAATTTTTGACACTTTGAGGTGTACTATTATAATGAGGTGATTTTGTGTTAGAAATAAAAAATATAAATGTAAGTGTTGTGGATTCTGATAAAAAGATTTTACATGATTTATCTTTGACTATACCTGATGGTGAAGTTCATGCTGTTATGGGACCAAATGGAACAGGTAAATCAACTTTATCTAAAACTATAATGGGTTATTATAAGTATGAACTTAATTCTGGTGAAATTATATTTGATGGTAAGGTGCTTAATGATTTAGAAGTTAATGAACGAGCTAAATTAGGTATCTTCTTAGCAATGCAAGATCCAATTAGTGTTTCTGGTGTTACTAATAGTGAATTTTTAAAAACTGCTGTTGAAGAAGTTACTGGTGATCATGTTAATTATTTTGATTTTATAAAGGGAATAGATAAATCAATGGAAGAGTTATCCTTAGAACCTGGTATGATTCATCGTCATTTAAATCAGGGATTTTCTGGTGGTGAAAAGAAGAAAAATGAAATTCTTCAATTAAAAATGTTAAAGCCTAAGTTTATTATTTTAGATGAGATAGATTCTGGTTTAGACGTAGATAGTTTAAAGATTGTTTGTGAAAATATTAATTCTTATTTAGCTTCTAATCCTTCTACATCTGTATTAATCATTACTCATTATCCACGTATTTTAGAGTATATTAAGCCAGACTATGTTCACATAATGAATAATGGTAAGATTCAAAAAACTGGTAATATTGATTTAGCTTTTGAAACGGAAAAAAATGGTTATACCGGTATAAATGGTGTAGGTGAGTAATAAAAATATGAATAAACTAAAAATAAAGAAAGAAAAAATAATTAATGTAGAGGATAATGAAGTTCGTGAATTATATTTTTATCAAGATGATGATTGTTCTTATGTTTTTCGTCTTGGAAAAAACTCTAGTTTAGTAGTTTATCATTATATATTTGATGCATCTACATCTGTTTTGATAGAGTTAGATGATGAAAATAGTGAAGTTTCATATCATTCTAGCGTTCTTAGTAGAGGCGATAATAAATTTATGCTTCATGTTAATCATAATGCTAGTAATACGATTAGTAATGTTTATAATCATGGAGTTAATAGAAATAGTAATAAATTAGATTTTGATATTTGTGGGAAGGTTTTAAATACTAGTAGAAATTGTGTTTGTAATCAGGAAAATCAAATTATTAATATTAGTGATGGTCATAGTACAATTCTTCCTAAGTTGTTGATAGATCAGTATGAAGTTACTTCTTCACATTCTGCATATATTGGAAAGTTTTCTGATGATATACTATTTTATTTTATGAGTAGAGGTATTTCAAAAAAAATAGCTTATGAACTTTTAATTAGAGCTTTACTTATTAATCAAGGTTCTTTAGATGCTATTGAAGTTAAAAAAATGATTGAAAAAATTGAAATGATTTAGAAAGGAGAAATATTATGAATAGAGATGATTTTCCAGTTTTAAATGGTGATATTATTTACTTTGATAATGGAGCAACGACTTTGAAACCGAATTGTGTTGTTCAAAAGATGGTTGATTATTATACTAAGTATACATCTAATATTCATAGAGGCGATTATGATAATGCGATGAAGACTAATGAGGAGTATGATAACGTTCGATCAATTGTTAAAGATTTTATTAATTCTTCAAGTAAAGATGAAATAGTTTATACTTCTGGTACAACAGAGTCTCTTAATATGGTTGCATTTGGATTCTTTCAAAAGAAATTAAAGCCTGGTGATGAAGTGTTAATAAATGAAGCTGAGCATGCTTCTAATGTATTACCATGGCTAGTTTTACAAGAGAAGATTGGTATTGTTGTGAAATTTGTACCATTAGATTCTAATCACGAATTAACTGTTTCTAATATAGAGAAGTCTATTACTAGTAAAACAAAAGTTATTTCTTGTGCTCATATTTCTAATGTTGTTGGGGATATTCGAGATGTAGAAGAAATAGGTAGGATATGTCAGAAAAACAATATTTATTTTGTAATTGATGCGGCTCAAAGTGCTTCACATATTCCAATAGATGTTCAAAAGTTTAATGCATCTTTTCTAGCTTTTTCAGCACATAAAATGACGGGACCTACTGGTGTTGGTGTTTTATATGGAAAAAAAGAATTGTTAGATGAAATGGATCCACTTAAATATGGTGGTGGAATGAATCAGAGTTTTGAATCTGATGGTAGCTATATATTAAAAGATTCACCAATTAGATTTGAAGCAGGAACTCCTCCTATTGCTGAAGTTATTGGAATGGGAGAAGCTATTAAATTTGTACAAAAAATTGGTGTTTATAAAATTCATGAACATGAATATGGACTAAAAAAATATCTTATTGGTGAATTAGAAAAGATTTCTAATATTATTTTATACAATCCAAATAGTAAGAGTGGTATAGTTACTTTTAATGTTTCTGGGGTATTTAGTCAGGATACATCTGTATATTTAAATCATTTTAATATTGCGATTCGTGCCGGTAACCATTGTGCAAAGGTTTTAAAAAATAATTTGAATATAAAGAATACTTGTCGTGTTAGTTTGTATTTATATAATACTAAAGAAGAAGTTGATAAATTAATTGATGCATTAAAGCATAGTGAAGATATATTTAAAGTGGTGATATAAATGGATAAAGATTTTAAAAGAGAAGTAATATTAGATAATTATCAACATCCGACTCATAAGGGATTAGTTGATGATAATAGTTTTATTACTAAGAATACTAATAATGATAGTTGTATTGATAATATAGATATGCAAATGAAAGTTGAAAATGGTGTTGTAGTTGATGCTTATTTTGATGGAGAAGCATGTGCAATTTGTACTTCTGCAACTAGTATTATAGTTAAGAGTTTAATTGGTAAAACTTTGGAAGAGGCTAATAAAATTTTAAGTAATTATCAAAATATGATTAATGAAAAAGATTATGATAGAGATGTTTTAGGTGAATTGAATGTTTATGATGAAATTTATCTTCAACCTAATCGTAAGAAATGTGCTCTACTTCCTAGTGATGCCGCTAAAAAGATATTAGATGATGTAGAATAAAAATAGAAATTGGTGATAGTTATGGAAATAGTTGGATTAAGTGAAGAGAAGGTAAAAAAAATATCAGCTATAAAGGGCGAAGAAGAAAAAGTTCTTGATTTTAGACTTGATGGATATAATTCTTTTTTGCGTCAGAGCCTGCCTGAATTTGGTCCTCATATTGATTTAGATTTTGATAAAATTATTTATTATAAATCTAATGAAGCTGATAAAAAAATAGAAAACGATTGGAATAATGTATTGAAACCAGTAAAAGATGAACTTGATGATTTAGGAGTAATTGAAAGTGAAAAACATCTTGGCGGTATGGGTGTTCAATATGAAAGTGAAGTAATTTATCACAATATGTTAGAAGAACTTGATAAGAAGAAAGTTATATTTACATCTATTGAAGATGCGATGAAGAGGTATCCAGAGATTGTTTTTAAGTATTTTGGTAAAATAGTTAATAAAAATGAGAATAAATTTGCGGCTTTAAATTCTGCTGTTTTCAGTGGTGGTAGTTTTATTTATGTTCCACCTAATACTACTTTGGAAAGACCATTACAAAGTTATTTTAGAATTAATAGTAAAAACATGGGGCAGTTTGAAAGAACATTAATTGTAGTTGATGATAATTCATCTTTACATTATGTAGAAGGGTGTACTGCTCCAACTTATAGTGAATCTTCTTTACATGCGGCAGTAGTTGAAATCTATGTTGGAAAAAATAGTAAGTGTAGATATTCTACTATTCAAAACTGGGCTACTAATGTTTACAATTTAGTTACTAAAAGAGCTATGGTAGATGATAATGGTGTAATGGAATGGATTGATGGAAATATTGGTTCAAAAGTTACTATGAAATATCCTTGTTGTGTTTTAAAAGGTGATAATTCTAGTGGTACATGTATTACAATTAGTGTTGCGAAGAGTGAACAAAACCAAGATAGTGGGGCTAGAATGATTCATCTAGGACGTAATACAAGAAGTAATATTGTATCTAAAAGCATAGCTCAAAATGGTGGAAATGCTACTTATAGAGGAAAGGTTGATATAAAAACTTCTGCAGAAAATAGTGAAGCTATGGTTCAATGTGATACCTTAATTTTAGATGGCATTTCTAAGAGTGATACAATTCCAGTTAATACTTGTTCTAATTTATCTAGTAATATTGAACATGAGGCTACAGTTTCTAAAATTAGTGATGAAGTTTTATTTTATTTAATGAGTCGTGGTATTTCAAAAGATAGAGCTACTGAACTAATTGTACTTGGGTTCTTAGATAAGTTTAGAGAAGAGTTACCTATGGAATATGCAGTTGAATTAAATCAATTAATTAAACGAAACTTATAATTTTATAAATTCAATGAAATTTATTTAGAAAAGTAAAACTTTCTGTCTGAGGGTTTTATTTTTTTTGTGTATTTTTTTCTATGAATTTGTTAAAACCTTGATTTGTCATTATTACTTTTATTGGTTATTATACAGCCAGAAAGGAGAGATTAGATGTTAAATCAAATTATTTTGGTTGGTAGATTAACACGAGATGTACAACTAAAAAAGACAGATAACGGGAAGAAAGTTGCAGTAATTAGTTTGGCCATTCCACGTAGTTTTAAAAATATGGACGGCTTATATGATACTGATTTTGTTGATTGTATTCTTTGGGATCAAGTTGCATCAAATACTTCTGAATATTGTCATAAGGGCGATATTCTTGGAGTAAAGGGACGTGTTCAATCTAGAATTTATGAAGAAGAAGATAAGAAAAAATATCGTTTAGAAGTAGTTGCAGAAAAAGTAACATTTCTATCTTCTAAAAACGGTAAAGAAACTGAAGATGAATCGTAAAGTTTATTTTTAGTTAACTTTTCACAAAAGACCTTTTCTAATATTTATAATGATTTTGTAAATACTAAAAGTGAATTGGGGTGAGATTATTATGCTTTTGGGTAAAAGAATTAAGTCTTTACGGAAAGAAAAAGGTCTTACACAGGAAGAACTAGGAAAGATTATTAATGTTACAAAAGTTAGTATTTGTTGTTACGAGAGAGAATCTAGAGTCCCAACACTTGAAACTTTAATTGCTCTTGCTGAAGTTTTTGGTGTAGATGTTGATTATTTACTTGGAAATGATGTATATGCTGTAGCTGAAGATAGTGATAAATATGGAACTTATGTGGCAAAAGAAGAAATTGAATTTATCAAAGAAATTAGAAAGCATAATAATCTATATGATAAAATGATATCTGATCCTAAGAGATGTGTTGAATGGATTGATATGAAAATGAGATAAACTATTTTTTATAAATAGTTTTTTTGTGGTATACTACTTTATATAGTAAGGTAGGTGTTTTATGGAGGTTAGAGAGTATATTGATAGTGATTTATCTTCTTTAAATATTTTATTGAATGATGTTTACGGTATAGAAAAGGTAAATTGTATTACTGATAATGTTGAGTTAGTGGCAATAGAAGATGAAGCTGTTGTTGGTTATTTGGTGATTAATATAATGCACGATAGTATTAAAAATATTAGTTATTGTATGGTTAATTATGTTTGTGTGGATAAAGGGCATAGAAGGCAAGGTATTGCAACTAAATTATTTGAGAAAGTATTTGATATTTGTAGAAATAAAAATATTTCATATATTGAATTGACATCTAATGAGACAAGAGTTGAAGCACATGCTTTATATAAAAAAATTGGATTTATGGTTAGAGATACAACTGTATTTAGAAAGGAGTTTTTATGATAGTAGATATAATAAATAAAAAAAGATTAGGTAATATTTTAAGTAGAAGTGAATTAGAGTTTATTTTTAATGGATATTTGAATGGTGAAGTTTCTGATTATCAAATGTCAGCTCTTCTTATGGCTATATGTATTAAAGGAATGACAGATAAAGAAATATTTGATTTAACGGATATATTCTTACATAGTGGTGGAGTTCTTGATTTTTCTGATATTCCTGGTATTAAAGTTGATAAACATTCTACAGGTGGTGTAGGTGATAAAACAACAATGATTATTGCGCCTATTGTTGCGAGTCTTGGTGTTCCAGTTATAAAAATGAGTGGTAGAGGACTTGGATTTACTGGTGGTACGATTGACAAGTTAGAATCAATCCCGGGATTTAGAACTAATCTTTCAGATGATGAAATAAAAGAACAAGTCAAAAAAATTGGAATGGTTGTTACTGGACAAACAGCAGATTTAGTACCAATGGATAAGATGATATATGCGTTGCGTGATGTTACGGGAACTGTTGAATCTATTTCTCTTATAGCTGTTAGTATTATGAGTAAAAAGATTGCTTCTGGTGCGGATAAGATTTTAATTGATATTAAAGTTGGTAATGGGGCTTTGTTAAAAACTAGAAAAGATGCATCTAAGCTTGCAGATTTAATGGTAAGAATAGGTGAACATTATAATCGAGAGGTAAGATGTATGCTTACTGATATGAATGCTCCACTTGGTACTTCTATAGGCAATAGCTTAGAAGTTTTAGAAGCGATATCTATATTAAAAGGTGAAGAAAATAATCACTTGAGTGAATTATGTATAGATTTGTCTAGTGAAATGGTTAGTATGGGGCTAAATGTTTCTAGAGAAGAGGCAAGAAGTAAAGTGATTTGTTCTATTAATGATGGTAGTGCTTATAACAAATTTTTGGAATTTGTAAAGTGTCAAGGTGGAGATGTTTCTAAGGTTTCTATTAGTGATAAAAAAATAGAGGTTAAGTCTAATAAAAATGGTACTATTACTAAGATTAATGCTTTAGAATTTGGAAAATTTTCTGTTTCACTTGGTGCAGGAAGATGTGAAAAAGATGATGTTATTGATCCTACTGTTGGTATAAAATTAAATAAATTAATTGGTGATAAGGTTAGTATTGGAGACTTATTATGCACAATTTATGTTAATAAAGATTGCAATGTCTCTAAAGTGTTAGATTTTTTTGAAATATGTTAAATATGTAAAATTATAAAAAAATGTATTGGTAATTGAAAAAGATGTGTTATAATGAAATTATAAAGGTAAGGTGAAAATATGAAGATAGGTAAAAAACTTAAATATTTTAGTTTTGCTGTATTAGTGGGTGCTTTTTTTACAGCAAAGTGTGATGTAGTTAGTGCTGCGACTACTGTTGCTAGTAATGGTTTACCAGATACTATAACTAGGGGAGAAGTGAAATATGACTTTTCGAAAGGAGTTACTAATGTAACGGGGAAAACAAACTATCCTTTCTATGCTGAAGATTCTACAGGAACATATCAACTTTATTGTTCTGATCGTAATAATGGTAATTTTACAGGTGCTTATACTTTGACTAAGGACAAAAGATTGGATTATGGTTTTACTCATATATTAGTTAAACAAGATTCTATATATACCAATGATACTTATACTAGAAAGTTCCAAAATAATCAAGCACCTGTTGCTGCTGATTCTAGTTTTAATGCTATATCAAAGACAATGGTTAACACTTGGATTACTCAAATGGCAATTTGGGGATATCAAGGAAGTATTAGTTCGAGTGAACTTAATGATGGTTTATTGGCTTATAAAGCATTTAGTGGTGATAGAACTTTGGAATATGAATTATTTAGTGATGCTGCATTTACTTCTGTTTTATCTGCTAAAGCATTATGGGATACATATGTTGTTTCTGAAATCAATGGTGCCAAAGAATTAAATGCGAAATCTCCATATGATGCAACTATGACTATGAAGGTAGATGGTGATTGGACTAAGATTGATGGAACTAACAATGTTAAATCTGGATTGATTTCTACATCAATTAGTAGTGGTAATACAGGTACTTATTCATTAACTTTTGATAATGCTCCTCAAGGAACAAAGGTATATACTGAAGATGGTAAGGAAGTTACTGATTTAAAATCTATACCTGTTTCTAGTAAAATATATTTAGTTGTTCCAAAGAGTGATAAGAAGGAAGATTATAAATTTTCTGTAAATGCTAGTTCTACACTTACTTACGATGCTGCTTATCAATATGTAGATAAAGTAGGTGGACATCAACCTTCTATATTAGTAGGTCCTGAATCAAAAGATTTAAGTGCTTCTATAGAAATGACATTAGCACCTGATACAGCTCTTTCTGTTTCAAATTCTATATATTTCTTAGGCTTCTTAATTTTGATTAGTGGAGTATTTGTTATATATGCCAATGTTAAAACAAAAGAAGTTTCAGAATAAGATTAAGTTAAAAAAGAGTCAGATATGTTTATTTGGCTCTTTACTTGTAATTGGTGGGATTGTTGCTCTTTCTTATAATCATATTCTTCTTTTGAAGCAACAAGTTATTTCTGATATGTTACTCTCATTTAGTGATGATAAAAATATAGAAGAAGTTATTGATGATATGCCAACTATTGAAGAAGTTTCTCAAACTGCTGTTGAAACGCCTGTTGTTCAAGAAGAAAAAAAACAGAGTAAGCCTATTGATTATAGTAAATATACAGGGGTTTTAGAGATACCTAAGATAGGATTAAAAAGAGGTTTTTATAGCGTGGGAAATAGATATAACGATATTAAATATAATGTAACTATGATTAATGGTTCAACTACTCCAGATGTTTCAGGTGGAAACTTAGTTTTAGCTGCTCATTCTGGAGATGCCTATATTTCATATTTTGCATATCTATATAAATTAAATGTTGGTGATCAAGCATTTGTGACATATGGTGGTAATACATATAAGTATCAAATTGTTAATATTTATAATGTACCTAAAACAGGAGCGGTTACTATTCATAGAAATTTAGATAGAACTACTTTAACTTTGATAACATGTACAAAAAATAGTGATACAGAACAAACTGTTTATATTGCTGAAATGATTTAGGAGGAATTGATGTGGAAGCAACTATATTTGATAAGATACTAAATGTTTTAAAGTATATTTTCTCTTCGTTTTTAGGAATAGAATTGTTACTTTTAGCTTTTCTCCTTTTTTTGTTTACTGTATTAAATATAAAGAAAAACAATAAAATAGTTAAAATTGGCTCAATTATCCTTTGCTTAGCTTTTGTTGTTGGTCTTTGTATAGCATATCATTCTTATGCTATGTATTGTGTTGATAGTTTTATTAAGTTTATTCTTAGTTATATTTATTTTCCGTCAATGGTTATGTATTTCTTTATTATGATAATAGTAACTTTCTCACTTATTGTGACAATTATTTCTAATAGAATGTCTAGGGCAAAGAAGGTTATAAATGCAATTGTACTTAGTATAATGTATCTATGTTTTATGTCAGTTGCAGCTATCGCTGCTTCTAATAAGCTAGATTTATCTGTTATGTCTGAGCTTTATCAAAATGAGACTTTACTTTCTTTTATCCAAATTAGTAATATATTATTCTCATTTTGGTTAGAATATACAGTCCTTTATTATTTTTATAGATTTTTGGAATATAAGTTAGATAAAAAATCATCCTAATAATGGGTGATTTTTTTATGCGTGTAAGATTAGGTTATGCTTGTATCTGTGAAAGTTTAGATAATGTTACTTCTTCTACTAATTATACTTATACTGCCTTTTTAAAAGAACAAGATTATTCTAAACTTGATTCTATTATTAGATCTAATTTAGAAGATTTAGAGAAGATAATTGATTACAATATTAAAAATGACATTCATTTTTATAGATTATCTTCTAAGTTAATTCCTCTTGCGACTAAAGATGATGTTTTGTTTGATTATATAGATAAATATAGAGATTATTATGATAGAATTGGTGAGAAGATTAATAAATCTAATATGCGAGTTGATTTTCATCCTGATCAGTTTTGTGTATTAAATAGTGTTAATAGTGATGTTGTTTCTAATTCTATAAAAATATTAAAATATAATTATTTAATTTTAGATGCTTTACGTATTAAAAATAAAGTTTTAGTACTTCATGTTGGTAGTAATGCTTTTGGTAAAAAAAATTCTTTGAGTAGATTTATTAAACAATTCTTGTTACTTCCTGATTATTTGAGAGAGTGTATTGCGATTGAAAATGATGATAAAGTTTTTAATATAGAAGATTGTTTGTATTTAAATAGTGTTATTAATGTTCCTATTATTTTAGATTATCATCATCATTTATGTAATCATGAAAAACTGGAATTGGACTTTTCTTTGATATTTAAAACATGGAAAGATGTAATACCTAAGGTGCATTGTTCTTCTCCTAAAAATAAAACTAAAAAAGACTTTAGATCTCATCATGATTATATTGATCCTGTTTCTTTTGTTAGTTTTTTGGATTTAATTAAAGATTTTGATTTTGACTTAGATATTATGATTGAGGCCAAGAAAAAAGACGAGGCTTTATTTCGTCTTGTACGTAATATTAAGTATTTAGAAAATTATAAATTTTTAGATGATACTACTTTTTTCCTTCAATAAATTTGGCATAGTATTCTTCTAGTGTTAAATCATTTTCTTTAATGTATTTGGCTATTTTTTTGCCAACATAACGATAGTGCCATGATTCATATTGGTATCCAGTTAAGTGTTCTTTTCCTTTTGGAAATCTTAAAATAAAACCATATTTATAAGCATTTTCTTGCATCCAGTTGTATGAGTCTGATTTTTCAAAGTTTGTATAATCGATTTCTCCATCATATACATCAACACATAATCCAGTTTGATGTTCTGAATAACCTGGTCTTGCTGAATAAGTGTCTGCTTCTTTTATACCATCATTTTCTACATACTTGTTATATAGATTAACTTGATATTCATAGCTTCTGTAACTTGACATAGCAAGTACCTTTTTATTATCTTCAATTGAGGCTTTTGATAATTCTTCGAATGCTTCTTTAGCTTCTTTTACTAATTTCATACCACTTCTTGAATAATCTTCACTTATGTTTTCTAGATTGTCCGGAATATAATCTTTTCCTAGGTGGTAATATTTATTTACTAAGATATAAGTCTTATTTGGATATGGTGTTTCTTTTGTGTGAGTGTAGAAACTATTGTCTATTCCCATATTAACTCTAGTTATTACATCTTCTTTTGATAAATCTTTATTCTTTTTGTAATAGGCCTTATAACGTTTATAATATGATTTGTTACAATAATCTATTTTTTTGCATATATCTGTTACTTCATCTTTCTCTTTTACTTTTATTTGTTTTTTCTGTACTTTTTTTGTTTGACTATAGGAAATGATAATTATATCTAATATAGATAAGATGATAATGGCTATAATTACGTTTTTTACCCATTTCTTTAGTTTTCTTTTTTTCTTCTTTTTTTTCATATCATCACCTACTTACATAATACAATAAAAAGTTATATTTATGTATATTTTTTTGAGTTTTTTCATAAAAAAAATTAGGAGGATTATATGAAAAAGTATTATTTAATATTTTTGAGTTTATTATTTATTTTTCCGATATCTGTTTTTGCAGAAGAAGAAAAATCTAATGAACTTATTTCTAATGCAGTTAGTGGACTTTTGATGGAACAATCTACTGGTGAAATTCTATTTGAAAAAGATAAAGATAAACAAGTTCCAGTTGCTTCTATGACTAAGATGGTTGCGCAAACAATTATTTTGGAACGAATAGAATCAGGGAAAATTAAATGGGATGATATAGTAGAAGTTAGTAAGAATGCCGCAGATATGGGAGGTTCTCAAATTTATTTAACTGCTGGAGAAAAGATGAGTGTTAGAGATTTATTTAAAGGAATTTCTATGGCTAGTGGTAATGACGCTACTGTTGCGATGGCTGAGTATATTGCAGGAGATGAAGCTTCTTTTGTAAAACTTATGAATAAAAAGGTAAAGAAATTAGGTCTTAAGAATACTCAATTTAAAAATTGTACTGGACTTGATGAAGATGGTCATTTTTCTTCTGCATATGATATGGCTGTGATTGCTAGAAACTTGGTAAATCATGAAGAGATACTTAAATTTTCATCTGTTTATGAAGATTATTTGAGAGAAAATACTGAAAATAAATTTTGGTTGGTTAATACTAATAAATTAGTTAGATTTTATGAAGGAGCAGATGGCTTAAAAACAGGTCATACAGATAATGCTGGTTATTGTTTAGCGGCTACTGCTAAGAAAAATGGTATGAGATTAATTGCAATTGTTTTAGGAGAAGCTGAAAGTAAAGTTAGAAACAGTGAAGCAATGGCTCTTTTAGATTATGGATTTGGGCAAAAGAAGGTTACAACATTAAAGAAAAAAGGTGATGTTGTTGGTGAAATGCATTTTGATAAAGGAAATAAAGATAAGGTAGAGATTGTTCCTAAGTATGATGTAAGCATTTTAGAAAATAAAAACTCTAGTGATCATAAATATAATTATAAAACTGATATTAATTCTTCAATAAAATTACCTATAAAAAAGGGAAGTACTGTTGGAAAGATTCATGTTTATGAAAAAAATAAAAAGATTACTTCAGTAGATTTAGTTTCTAATACGTCTGTTGATAAACTTAATTTTATAGAACTTTATATAGAAACAGTGAAAAATTCTATTTTAGGTTTAATTAATTAAAAATATTTTGTTAGTACTACCATATGGTAGTATTTTCAATTGAGTGATTAAAAAATAGTAAATAATTCAATTTTATGATATACTATCCTTAGTTATTTGGGGTGAAGATATGAAAAAATGTGTAATTATCTATAATCCAGCTAGTGGTAAATTAAAAAAAGCCGATTTGCGTCAACAGTTTTATGATGTTTTAAGAAAACATGGATATGATTCTGAAATAATTTATACTAGTAGTAAAAAAGATGCAACTGATATTGTTTATAACTTAGATTATGTTGACTTGGTTATAAGTGCTGGTGGAGATGGAACACTAAATGAAGTAGTAACTGGTAACTTAAAAAGAAAAAAAAGATTGACATTGGCTAATTTACCTATGGGTACTACTAACGATGTTGGTAATATGTATGGGTATACTAGGAATTTTACTAAAAATTTAGAATTATTACTTGATGGTGTTGAAAAAAAGATCGATGTATGTTTTATCAATGATGTAGCATTTGTTTATGTAGCTTGTTTGGGTGATTATATAGATATGGCATATAATACTCCTAGGAAACTTAAAAAGAAATATGGTAAACTTGCATATATTATGTATGGATTAAAACAATTAGGTAATAAAATTAATTCTTATGATATTAGATATAAAATAGATGGGAAAGTCTATGAAGGTCATTATTCATTTTTCTTTATTACGAATGCTAGTAGAGTGGCTGGTTTGAATGATGTTTATTATGATATAAAATTAGATGATAATAAATTTGAAGTTGCATTTTGTCATGTTAAGAATAAAGCTGAAATGATGAAGATGTTTATATTACTTAACAATATGGATGCTAAAGATGTTCCAGGTATTGTTTATCATCAAACGGATAATTTAGAAATAGAATTTTTACAAAAACCTAAGGTGTCTTGGTGTATTGATGGAGAAGAATATAAAAGTAATAATAACAAATTTGTGTTTAGAGTAGATAAACATACAAAGATGATGCTTCCTCGTGAAAATATTATTAAATTATTTGAGAGAAAAGATTAATATAAGGACTTTTCTCTTTTTTTTCTATAATATTATAAAGTTAAAAGTTTTGTAAGGTTTTGTCGAATTACAACACAAAGAAAATAAAGTCTTTATAATAGTTGTTGAGGTGATATTAAAATGTTAGAAATTAATACAGAAGTTGAAAGAGGAATCTTATTTATTAGATTAAATGGCATATTAAATCAAAATAATTTTAAAACATTTGGATTAAAGATTAATTCATTACTTTATAAGTATGGTTTTCAATATTTTGTATTTGATTTTACTAATATTGTTTCACTGGATGAAAATATATTTTTAAGAATTCAAAATAAGTTAATTGAAATATTTTTGAATTGTGGAAAGGTGGTTATTTCAGGAATGTCAGAATTATCTAAGAAAAAAATTGGTTTTACGAAAGATAGGTTATTTTACGTAGATAGTAATATTGATGCATTTAAATATTTTTGTTTATAGGAGATGAATATGACAGATCAAATTATTGAGAATGAAAATTTGGTGTATAGTATTATTAATAAATGTGGTGGATATTATGATGTAGATGATTTGTATCAAGTTGGTATGATAGGACTGATTAATGCAAGTAAAAACTATAAAGAGGAGGCTGGCGTTAAGTTTTCTACATATGCCTATACTTATGTGTTAGGTGAAGTTACTAAATATATGAGGGAAAATAGAGATATTAAAGTTAGTAGAGATGTAATAAAATTAAAACAATCTATTTCTAAAGCTAGAGATCATTTAAGACAGAAACTGCAGAGAGAACCTAGCGATTTAGAACTTTCATTAATTTTAGAGATTGATGAAGAGAAGATAGCAGAAATAGAAAGTGTATGTGCAGATGTTAAGAGTCTTGATTATAGTTATAGTGATGAAGATATGAACTTATATCAATCTATTAAAGTTGAAGATAAAGAAATTAATCCTAATATTTTAGATTTACGTGAATCTATAAAGAATTTAAATGATGAAGAAAGAAAATTGATATATTCAAGATACTATTGTGATTTAACACAAAGTGAAACATCTAGAGAAATGGGAATGTCTCAGGTACAAGTTTCTAGAAAGGAGACGAAAATTTTACAAAAATTAAAAACAAAATTATAAGGCATCTTTAGGATGTTTTTTTTGTATATTTTTTTTATTTGGATTCACAATAATAATGGTGATTAGATGAAAAATGAAAGATATGAAAGGATAGTTAATCAAAATAAAGCAGTAGAAGAACGTGGTAAAAATGCTTTAATTGCGTTTTTGGTTGGTGGTTTAGTTGGAGCAATTGGTGAAATAATTATTGAAGTTATTTGTTATTATTTTAAACTTTCTAGAAATGATTCAGCAACTATAATGATAGTTATTATGATATTTATTGCTTCACTTTGTACAGCTTTAGGATTTTTTGATAAGTTGGTTACTAAGTTTAAATGTGGACTTTTAATACCGATTACAGGGTTTGCTCATTCTATGACTAGTGCTACTTTGGATTATAAAAAAGAAGGACCTATTAGTGGATTTGGTTCTAATATGTTTAAACTTGCAGGATCAGTTATATTGTATGGAGTTGTGTCAGCTTGGTTTTTTGGTATGATTCGTTATTTTATAGGAGGTAGTGTATGACATTTCAATATAAAAATGTATATGTAGCTGATACATCTACGGTTGTTGGTCCATATGAAGCAGATGGTCCACTTGGAAATTATTTTGATGATGCTTATGATGACTTATATTTTGGAACTGATTCTTGGGAGTTGGCTGAAGTTAAACTTGTTAAAGATAGTATAAAAATATTACTTAGAAAATTAAAACTAACTAAAGACAAAGTAGATTTAGTTGTAGGTGGAGATTTATTAAATCAAATTACAGCAACTAGTTATGGTTCTTTGGGAGTTGGACAAAGCTTTTTAGGAGTATATGATGCTTGTGCAACTAGTGTTGAAGAAATTATTATTGCTTCTAATTTAATAGAACAAAAGAGGATAGGCAATGCTTTATGTGTTACTTCTTCTCATAATATGTCTAGTGAGAAACAATTTAGAAATCCTACTGAATATGGGGCACCAAAACCTAGAACTGCAACTTTTACAGCAACAGGTGGTGCAAGTGTATTTTTGACTAGTAAAAAAGATAAAATAAGGGTTGAAAGTACTACTACAGGTAAATTAATTGATTATGCTCAGGCTGATCCAAATAATATGGGAGCTGTTATGATGGGAGCTGCGGCTTATACAATTAATAAACATTTGAAAGACTTAGATAGAAGTCCTGATTATTATGATTTGATTGTTACTGGGGATTTAGGTAGATATGGTAAAGATATGTTAGTACAGTTTATGAAAGAAGAGTATAAAGTTGATTTATCTAAAAACTATAATGATTGTGGTGTTATGTTATATGATTTAGATGTTCAAGAAGAATGTTTAGCTGGTGGATCTGGACCTGTTTGTAGCGCTTTAGTCAATTATGGAGTTTTAATGAAAAAGTTACGTGATAAAGAATTAAAACGAGTATTAGTAGTAGCTACTGGAGCAATGTTTTCACCTACATTTGTATTCCAAGGTGAAAATATTTTATCAATTGCTCATGCAGTAAGTTTGGAGGCGGTATAATGTTAATTATTAATTCTTTCTTGTTTTGTGGGTTTATATGTTTAATTTCACAAGTAATTTTAGATAATACTAAATTAACTCCTGGACATATTACAAGTATTTTAGTTGTAGTAGGTGCCTTTTTAGATAGCTTTAGTTTGTATGATAAGATTATTCTTTATGTAGGTGGAGGAGCCCAAATACCAATAACTAGTTTTGGACATTCTTTAGTACATGGAGCTTTAGCTAAAGCAAATAGCTTGGGTATTGTAGGAATTATTGCAGGAATGTTTGATTTGACTGCAGCTGGTATTACTTCTGCAATTATATTTTCATTCATCTTTGCACTTATATTTAAACCAAAAAATTAGGACTAGATTTTTTCTAGTCTTTTCTTACTGATAGATTGATTACTACATTTATATTGTCATCTTTGGCTAATATGTTTTTATGTTCTTTTTTACATTTTTCACATTGATATATTATTTTATATGTATCTTTGAATTTTTCGATTCCAATTGGCTTTAAGAGACCTTGGCACTTATTTTTTCTATCACCGGGATTCTTGTCAACATGTTTTGAATATAGACAATTTGGACAATGGTCTCTACATGAATAGCCTAGCCTTTCTACATGAAAGCCACATTTTTCACAAACAAATGGTTCATCTATTTCGTTAAAAGTTTTCATAATACACCTCATTTATATTATAACATGGGTATTTTTAAAAAGATACTTTACATTTATTTATGTCAAATTTTGATGAATTAGTTGCGATGTTTTATTATTTGTTTTATGATGATATTGTAAGAATGTATAAGGATATTGATAGAAGATATAGTTATATTCTTATTATTTAAGAAAGGTAAGGGAGGTGAAATGATGACTGCAGATACAGAGAAAATGAGAAATGCAGCTTCAGAGGTTGCTGACGAAGAAAGAAAATATACATCATCAGTAGAGGAAATCAATGGTTTAATTACTAATAAGTTAGCTGAATGTTGGGGAGACGAAGCTTACGATGAATTAAATAAAGAATATACAAGTAAGAGTAAACCAAATTTAGAAGAATTAGGACGTTTATTAAAAGAATTTTCTAATAGCTTAAATACAGCTGCTGATGATTTGGATAAAGCGATTAATTCACTTAGATAATATATAAAGGAGGGATATTATGGCAGTTAGACATTTTGATTATAATGAGGCTAAAGCTACCATGGCTAAGGTTCAAGAAGAAGCTAATAAGGTTAAATCATATTTAAATAAATGTGATGATATTATTAAACAAAATGTTGGTGTTGAAAATAGATGGTCTGGACAAAGAGCTAATGATTTTAAACAAAAATGGGAAAAATCTGCAGCTGAATTTAATTCATTTGTTCAACTAATCAATACTTATGCAAATAAAATTGATGAAAGTTATAGAGTTCACCAACAATTTGATGAAACAGCAAATTAGTGACAAATATATTGCATATTTAATATGCAGTATATTGCAATGAAAAGAAATAATGGTTTCTTTTTGTTGCAATGTACTATGAAAGGGGAATTAGTGATGAATCAAGAAATCGCTTCTAAAATAGAACAATTGAATAAGATTGTTGGTGATATTAGTAAAAATTGTAATTGTATTATTAAGAGAAATCAACAGATTGAAAAAGAATATCTTGGAGACTCCATGGGTAGATTTTTAGGAAAAACTGCTACTGCATTAGCTGCTGCTGGAGCTAGTAAAGCGATTGTAAATAAAATGAATGAATTAGCTGCATTGGCTACAAAAAATGCTGTAATGGAAGCAAGTATGTCTGTTCCTACTGTTACAGAAACGCTTGCTTTACCTGGACCTCTTGCTACTGGGGCAGGTACAGTTATTGAAATGGGTGGACCTATTGCAGAAAGTACTGCTTTAACAACAACTGGTTCTACAGCTTTGGCTACAACTGGTTCTACAGCTTTGGCTACAACTGGGGCAGCGGAAACTGCAACTGGATTAGTAGAAATTAGTGCTGGATTATCGACTGGGGCCTTAGCAGCTGTTGCTTTATCAACTATTGCTGGTTTTGCTGCTGGTTGGAATATTGGTAATAAGTTTATTACACCTTTACGTTTATGTCATCATGAGCAGAAAACTTTGAAAAATCAAGCAGAGAAGCTCGTTAAAAACTGTGGAACTTTGATGTCTGCTCTTCTTCAATGTCGTGCTAGGGTTAAAAACGCTAATAGTGATTTGCAATCAGCATTAAAAAAATTAGAAACCGAGGAATATAAAGGTTTAGAGAAGAGACGAAAGAAAATAAAAAAGAGAATTAAGGAACTAAATGCACTTGAACAAGAAATTGCTTCTATGAATAAGGCTATTTCCAGTGTTTATGCAGTAACAAAAAAATGGTTGAATTAGAAAGGAGATTATTGTATGGCAAGGAATGTAATAAAAATAACTTCTGGTGGAAAAAAATTAGAGAAATCTGCTAATCTTATAGAAGACGCTAAAAGTGAAGTTTCTGTAGCTAGAGATAAATTAAATGGGTGTAAGGGTGCTTCTTCAACAATGGGTGGAATTTTAGCAACTGCATATATAAACGCTGGTGTTAATGTTTTATTAAAAACTATTCAAAAAGAAATGGATTTACTTGATGATACTAGAAGTGTGATTTTAGATGATAAAAAAACTTTGATGTCTGTTGATAAAATAAAAAATAAAGTAAAAACAGATTTGAATAATCGTGATTTGAAATCTCTAAAAAAATCATATTCAAGTTTGGTTGGTGCTATAGGTGTAAAAAAAGCAAAGAATTGGATTAGCAAATTAAAGCTTGGTGATAAGATAGTGTTTTCTAAGAATGCTAAAAGTATATTAAGGTTGAAGAAAAATAAAAATTCTAAATCCGGTAGCGAATCTGTTTCTAATACTACTTCTACTGCTAAAACAGGTGCTAAAGTTTTGCATGGAGATGTGGTTGATGCTAATTTATCTGCTATCGCTAATTTAAAACAAAGATTAAAAAAGGCTTTGAAAAATGGTAATAAGAAAAAAGCTTATAATATATATAAGTCATTAGTTGGTTTAGTAGGTGTTAATCAAGCTAAAAAATATTTGAGTAATCTTGGATATAAAGTAGGTAAAAATTCTAATGGTGAAAAGATTATTAAGCAAATTAAAGATGAAAAGGTGAATGATAAAAGTAGTAATAACAATGGTGATAAAAAGAAAAAAATACCAGAAGATCCACAAAAAATAGGGAATGACGATGATAAGAAGGACGATAAACCAGAGAGTCCTGATGATAAGAATAATGATAAACCAGAGAATCCTGATGATTCTGGAAATGATGACCCTGGAGATTCTGGTAATGAAGAACCTACTACACCTGAAGAAAATCCTTCTAATAATGATAATTCAGGTGGGGAAAGTAATCCTTCTTCTGAGTCAGTAGCAACGCCTTCTGAGGATAATAATTCTAATAACTCTAACAATTATTCATCTGGTGGCAATGATAATGTTTCTAATGTATCAACTAATAATGATAATTATTCTGATAGTGGTTTTAGTAGTAATGATAGTAGTGGAGATGGATTAGTATTTGATGATGCTTCTTCTGATAATAGTGACTCTAATGTAGATGCATCTACTCTAGTTCCTTCTGATGATAGTGTTGATGATAGTTCAATAGATGATGTGGTGTCTACACCTACCAAAAAGGTAAAGACATTAGAAGATGATACTACTACTTCAACTTCTTCTAGTAAAAGTGGTTTAGGTGTTGCTGTTCCACTTGGCTTAGGTGTGGTTGCAACTGGTGCTGCTGCAGTAGCTGGTGCTAGATATATTAAGAATAAGAAAGAATCTACATATGATGATAATTATGACGATGAAAATAATGATTTAGGTGATGATAATAGCGACTATAGTTATTCTGATACTTCATCAAATTATGATAGTGATAGTTATATGAGTGATGATTATTTAGGTCCTGCAGGTAGTTCTTATACTGATACTAATTTAGATGAGAATTCAAATAATTCTGATAGTGTTAGTGATAGTTACATTGATTCTGAGGAATATGAAGATGATTCTAATGATGATGATTTAGTTTTAAGGGATTTAAATTAAGAATAAAGGGAGGATATAATGAGAGATAAATATTTACCTATTGGATCTGTTGTCTTATTAAAGGGTGGCACTAAAAAAGTTATGATTACTGGTTTTTGTTCTATAGCAGAAGAAAATCAAGAAAAAATATATGATTATTGTGGTTGCATATATCCGGAAGGATATTTAAGTTCAGATGAAATTTGTTTATTTGATCATGATCAAATCGCAGAAATAAGTTTTATTGGATTCGAAAATGAAGAGGAAAAAGAATTTAAAGAAAGTTTAGTAGAAGTTGTTCAAGAATTTGAAAATAGTTCTGCTGATGATAAAATTGATTTTTTTGCAGATCATTTTGATGAAGAAGACACTTTAGATGATGACGAAGAAGATGATGAAGAAATTTCTGCAGATAATGAAGATTTAGATTATTTATAATAAATTACCAAATATCGTAAATGGTATTTGGTTCTTTTTGTTTTATGTGTTATTATTATTTTAGAAGAGGAAGTGATATTTATGGAACTTGATTTAAAGATTAATGATTTTGAAGGACCACTTGATTTATTACTTCATTTAATAAAAGAAAATAAAATGGATATTTTTGATATAAAAATAGAGGTTATTGCTGAACAATATTTAAGTTATTTAGAAAAACAAGAGTCTATGAATTTAGAAATAGCAAGTGAATATTTGGTGATGGCGGCAGAATTAGTAGAGTTAAAATCAAAGTTATTATTACCTTCTCAGTCTATAGATTGCGAAGAGGAGATTGTTGAGGATTGCAGAGATGATTTAGTAAATAGATTGCTTGAATATGAGGCCTATAAGAAAATTACAGAAACATTAAAGAAACACGAAGAAATAAGACAAGAAATTTATACTAAAAATCCTAGTAACTTTTCTAATTATATAGAAGAAGATGGAGTTTCTATGGTAGATGGAGATTTAGATGCTTTAATTGATGCTTTTCAAAAGTTTTTGGCTAGAAAAAAAGAATCTAAACCATTAGCTACTAAAGTTACAGAAAATGAGATAACGGTTTCTTCTAGGAGACATGATATTAAAAATATTTTAAAAAGAGAAAAGAAAGTTTCATTTTTTAATTTATTTCCTGTTGTTAGTAGAGAGTATATAGTTGCGACTTTTTTAGCTATTTTAGAAATGGCTAAAGCTCAGGAGTTGTTTATTGTACAAGATAAAACCTTTGATGATATTATATGTGAGGTGAGATGATGGATTTATTAGCTATTTTAGAGGGGTTATTATTTGTTGTTGGTGAAGACGGATTAACTTTAGAACAAATTAGTGATGTTTTAGAAATTGATTTAGAAGAAGCTAAAACACTTTTATATTCTTTAAAAGAAAGTTATGATACGGGTAATCGTGGACTTCGTGTTGATTTTTTGGGGAATCGATTTAAATTAACTACAAAGTTTGAACATAAAAAATATTATCAAAAGTTATTGGAAAATCCTACTACTAATACACTTAGTCAAGCGGCTTTGGAAACTCTTGCTATTATTGCATATAATGAGCCTATTACTAGAATGAGAATTGATTCAATTCGTGGTGTTGGTAGTTCACAGTTACTTAGAAAGTTAGTTGCTAAAGGATTTGTTAAGGAAGTTGGTAGAAGCGATTTACCTGGTAGACCTATTTTGTATGAAACAACTAGTGAATTTTTAGATTATTTTGGACTTCCTAATATAGAGGCACTTCCTGATATGTCTAAGTTTATAGAAGAGGCTTCATTTACTGATGAAGAAGAAACAGACTTATATACATCAAAATATAAAGAAAATGATTAAGTATCTATTGATACTTTTTATTTTTATGGTATAATTTAGTTATGCCTGAGTGGCGGAATTGGTAGACGCGTTGGACTCAAAATCCAATGGTAGCAATATCGTGTCGGTTCGAGTCCGACCCCAGGCACCAGATTGATAGGAAACTCGAACTTTTCGAGTAGTAATAAATATTAACTAGAAGTATAGTCTAGTTTTTTTGTTATTATAAGGAAAGTGAGGAGTTTTATGAAGGAAGTAAAAATATTAGAAGTTGAAAAGGAAGTTCTAAAAAGAATTGATATGATATGTAGATTTGCTTGTTGTAAATACACTATTAAACAAGGAAGTATTATTAATATTAAAGGAAGTAATATTGCTTATGTAAGTCCACATATTATAACAATCAAAGAGAATAATTATTTAATATTTAATGAAAGTGATAAAGAAAAAACAATAAACCTTCTAAAAGAATGTTATGAAAAAGATTTATATAACTCTCATAATTTAATAGATGTTTCTAAAAATACAGATAAAGAAATGGTGATAAATCATTTTATAAAAGAAGAAATATTAGAAAAAGAATACGACTACTTTGATTAGCTTAGCCGTATTCTTTGTTTATACTAAATTTTTATAATTTAGATAATTTGCCACAAAATCAAAATGATCCAGATTTAATTGAAATTTATACTCTTAGTAGATTAAAAAAGTAATAGACTAATTTTTGACAAAGCTTAATAAATATGTTACTATGAATATGTCGAAGAAATTTGCATAAAATAAAAAGGGAATTCTTAACTTTGCCGAGTTGAGTACTTGCCCATATTTATGGTAAAGCACTTAATCTATGCTAGATTGAGTGCTGTTTTTCTTATATAGTTTACTACTTTACTAAAGTAAAAAGTAAGGCTATTAGTAAGAAGATAATGATGATTAAAGAAGAGATTAAAAAATCTTTCTTATGCATAACTATCAGCCTCCTTCCTTATTTAGTTGGAGGCAAGCACTCAACAGTTAAGTTTCCCTGTAAAAATTATACTATATAAATTTTTACATAACAATCGAACAATAGAAAATTTTTGTAAAAAATATTAAAATTATGTTATAATCATGTTAGTTAATAGTTATTACTAACCATTTCTTTTGGCCTAGAAGTTATTCTACTTCTTCCCTTAGGACACCAGATTAATTGTTGCTATTAATAATAGTGAGTTAGATTGTAATGAATTATATAATAGTATTAAAGAAAAAACTGATTTTAATTCTGAAGTATATAGTGAAATAATATATTTAACGATGTATATGTATCATATTAAAAAGGTATTAATACAATAAGTAAGAATGGGAATATACCAGGAGTGATTCCTAAAAATATTTCTTATGAAGAATTAAAAAAACAATATCCAGAATTCAAAATAAATTGTTCACATATGTTAGGAAAAGAAATATCAAATGGTGTTGTAATTGCAAAAGATTATAAAGATGGAAGTAGTGCAAAAGTTTGTCAAACTATATTAGGATTAAAAAAACAAGGATATGATACTGAAACTATCGTTGATTCAATTGATAGTAGTTTAGATAAACATTTAGAAAGTGTTGTATTGTTAATTTCTAATAATGAAAAGCATTATAAAAGATAATGAAACAGGTGAACACTAATATGATTGAAGATTTAAGAATAATTTCTCCATTTGAAAATTTTGATTTTTTTAATATGGTTCTTTCTGATACAAACGGAAAAAAATTTCAACAACAAATTAAATATGATTTAAATGTTGGTAATTTTGATAGAAATGATGAATTGATAAAACTGATTTTAAATAATATTACATTATTCAGAAATAATTTATTAGAAAACTATGATAAATTAAAAAATTCTAAATATAGCAATATTATAGATACTGTAATAGAAAAATGGAATTTAAATGAGATTTCATTCGAAAAAGCAAAAAAAATATATTTAAGAAATAAAGATTATTTTGATAAGTATTTTAATTTTTATCATAGTGGTTGGTTATATTTAAATAGTGAAAAAATAAATCCTTCTAATGATGAAATAATTGATAGTCATAATACTTGTCTAAGATTATATATATCTATTAATAGTGATTGTATCGATTCATTTTCTAAAGAATTGCAAACACTATTTGAAAAAAGCAAACTACCTTATAATTTTAAAATTCAATGTGGTCCAAAATTAAGAAGTGCTGATTGTATATGTATTTATAGTGATTCATTTAGTAGAACGAAAGATTATCTAAAAATTATGATGCCTTTAATTGAAAAATATAAATATTCAATACATAAACCACAACCTCATCTAGGAATTATAAATGATCAAATAGGTTTAGGATTTCAATTAAAAGATGGATACTCTTATTCTGAAATAATGGAGCAAATAAGTTATAAAGCTATTGAAAAAGCCTGTAATGATATTTATCAACAAAATCAAAATAATCGATTAAGAAGTAATGGGATTGATGATGCATATAAAAATGGAATGTTAATTAGTTATATTAATAAAAGAGCAAGAGTAAATTTGTCTATGTATCAATTATTACAAGAAGAATTTGAAAAAAATTTTAGATTAATAATAGAAAATGAATATCCAGATTTTGGTATAGATATGTGGAATATAAAAAGAGAGTTAGAAACAAAAAAAGATAATAAAAAATAATTAATGAACTTTCCATTTCTTTTTATTTGTGATAATACATATTTAGTTAGTAAGTATTATTTTTGCCTAGAAGTTGTTATACTTCTTTCTTTATGGCACCAGATTGAGTGATACTCGAATTTTTTCGAGGTAATATAAAGCTACTTTCAATTGAAAGTAGTTTTTTTCTTATCAATTATATATTTGAATAATTTGTGTAACAAATGTAAATATGATAGAATAATGCCTTTAATTGATAATTTAATATTAATGTTACCAAGTAACAGATAAGTATAAATAGCTCATTATCAGCTTAACAACATGAATATCTAGATAGTCTAGTTTCAAAATAAAAAAATATAGTGTTAAAAAGTACTTTTGTACAAAATATGCCTGCTTTTTGTTTACTTTTTTTCTAATTATTATAGTATAATTTAGTTATGAAATTATCAAATTATTTGATGATTAGATAATGGATTGTTTATTAGGTAATGGTGATGAATTGTATGAAAGTATTAACAATTAGACAACCATATGCTTCTGCTGTTGTATGTGGTTATAAGGAGTTTGAATTTAGAAGTTGGAAAACTAATTATAGAGGAAAGATATTAATTCATGCTGCAATGACTAAAGATAATGATAGTATGACAAAGTTTGAAAAATATCATTTAAATTATAATTTTGGTATGATTATAGGTGAAGTTGATTTGTTAGATTGTATTCTTGTGGATGATGTTTTGGATAAATCTTTAAGAAAAAAAGATGATATTATTTATGAACATAATCATATTGGAAAATATGCCTGGAAACTTAGTAATCCTATTATATACTCTGAACCTATAAAAGTTAAGGGAAAATTGGGATTGTGGAATTATTATGAAAATTAATAATTTCCTTAGTTTTTTCTTTTAAAAAAATTTCTTTTATCTGATTAATTTGCTGATTTTAATCTGATTTTGTCTTAGATTTATGAAAATTATTGTTTGATAAATTTCTATAATTGTTATATACAATTATTGGTGATTTTATGGAATTAGATTCTTACCAGGAAAATGTTGTTTTTGATAATAGTAATTATTTATTAGTTACAGCGGGAGCTGGGAGTGGTAAAACTTTTACAATACTTTCTAAAATTAAATATTTAATTGATAATAATATTTGCACTGAAGATGAAATTTTGTGTCTTTCTTTTACTAGAAATGCATCGTTTAATTTGGAAAGTAAATTAGATAATATGGGGTACTTTGTTTCTGTTTATACTTTTCATAAGTTATCTATTAATATTTTAAAAGAGAATAAAGTTAATTTTTTAATAGCTGATGATAAATTATTAGATTATGTTGTTCATCACTTTTTTTCAATTGATATATATAATTCTAATTATCTTTTACGAGAAGTTTGCTTTTATTTTAAGATAAGGTGCAGTAGTTATGCTTATCGTAGATTTTATTCTGAGTGCAATGACTCAATTGTTTTACTAGAAAAATTATGTACTAAGTTTATAAGAATGGCCAAGTGTAATAATTATGATTTAGAAGATTTTCCATATTTTTTGAAGAAAATTAAAACTATATTTAATTTTTCTTATAGAAGAGAGAAATCATTATTAATAATTTTTGTTAATATATTTATTATTTATAAACGTTACTTGGAAGAAAATTCTGAATTTGATTTTGATGATCTTATAATTAATGCGACTGATTTAATAGATAGGAATGGAATTATTAAGAATTTTAAATATATTATTATTGATGAATATCAAGATACTTCTTATATTAGATTTAGATTAATTAAAGAAATTATTAATAAGACTGGTGCTAGGCTTATGGCTGGTGGGGATGATTATCAATCGATTTATGGATTTTCTGGTTGTGATATATCTTTATTTTTAGATTTTTCTTCGTATTTTTCTGATAGTAAAATATTACATTTAGTTAATACTTATCGTAATAGTCAAGAGTTGATTGATATAGCTGGTACTTTTATAATGAAAAATCCATTCCAGATAAAGAAAAAATTATATTCTTTTAAGCATTGTAATAAACCTGTTAAAATTATATACTATAAAAATATATTAGATAAGTTTCTTAATGTCATTGATGAGATATATTCTGATGGAAGTAGATGTGTTTTTGTTTTAGGGAGAAATAATTCTGATATCAAGATGCTTTCTGGTATTAAAATAAGTAATAATAAATTAATAATTGATAAATATGATGATATGGATATTATGTTTATGACTGTTCATAAATCTAAGGGACTAGAAGCAGATAGTGTAATTGTAATTAATATGATTGATTGTTATTTAGGATTTCCTAATAAAATAAAAGATGAAAAAATTATGAGATTAGTTAACAAAAAATATGATAATTATTTATTTTCTGAAGAAAGGCGTTTATTTTATGTTGCTTTAACAAGAAGTAGAAATAGAGTTTATTTATTTTCTCCATTAAAAAATAAATCTATATTTATAAATGAAATAAAAAAACTTGTATAAATATTATTTATCGTTGCAAATTAATACTGGGAGATGAAATATATGGATGAAAAATATGAACTTTTAGAACATGTTTATAAAGATGCCTCTATGGCTAGCTATTCTACTCAAAAATTGATAGATAAATTAAAGGATAGAGATAATAAAATCAAAGGATATTTGGAGGAAATATTAGAAAAATATCAGGAATTTGAAGAAAGGGCAAAGAGTTTATTGAAAGAAAATGATATTGCACCACTTGATGAGAGTGTTTTTAAGAAAATGATGTCTGCGATGGGGATTAGTAAGGAAGTTAAGGATGATAATAGTGATTCTTCTATTGCTGATATGATGATTCAAGGTATTTCTATGGGATCTATTGAAATGGAAAAGAAAGTTAAAGCTTATAAGGATCAGGTTGATAAAGAGCATTTGAAATTGGCAAAAGAATTTTTAAAGTTTCAAGAGAAAACTGTTGATCATTTAAAAAAGTATTTATAGTGTATAAATATTTTTTTTATTTAACATAATAAATTTGGGAGGAAAATTATGAATATAGAATATGAAGAAGTACCTAATATGATTAGTTGTAAAGATTTAGATTATTTATCAGATATGTTTCAATGGAATTATGGAGCCTATAAATGTAGTTATAATGCTTCTAATAGTGTAAGTGATGAAGAGATTAAAGAAGTATTAGAAAGAGCTAGTAATATTTTTTATGAATCAATAGAAAATATTTTAAATATTTTACAAGGAGGTTGTGGCAATGAATAATAATCAAATTTGTAATCCTAAGGTGGAGGTTCCAACTGGTTTAAATTTAAATGATAAGGACTATATTAATTCTTTATTATCTACGTTGAAGGAAATGACTAAGAATTATGCTGTTGCTTTAACGGAAGCTAGTAATGAAAATTTATATCATGAATATAAAAATATGTTTGATGCATATAGTTTGTTGCAAAGAGATGTTTATGAATTAATGTTTCGTAAGGGATGGTATTCTTTAGAAGAAGCAGATAGTAATAAAGTTTCAAGTAAATGCCAAATACTATCGCAAGAATTTACTGACTTGAATGGTTAAATAAATA
>OGQT01000647.1_pt1 | contig 30761 bp, 23 predicted proteins | sample 1553261 | NCBI WGS metagenome assembly OGQT01 (sample SAMEA2579992, study PRJEB22360) | human gut metagenome | biome: human gut; feature: human-associated habitat; material: faeces | place: Denmark | collected 2008/2010
ATAGAAAAGGAGTTTATATAATGGCAAAGAATGAAGAAAAATCTTTTATGGACATAAAAGATGAAACTAATAACTTTGATAAAAAGGATATCGAATCTGGAAAGGGAATGGCAGTTCTTTCTTATATAGGAATTTTATCTTTGATTCCATATCTAACAGAAAAGAAAAATGCTTATGTTAGATATCATGCAGTTCAAGGATTAAACCTATTTATTTTAGAAATGATTTATTCAGTCCTTTATGGAATTCTTACATCAGTTATCAAAGTAAAAGGTAGTTGTGGAGCAGGATACTACGGAAGTCTTGCTGATGCTTTTGGAGTAACTTGTAATGTAACTCCATGGTGGGTAACAGTTCCACTTTCTATAATCGGACTTGGATTTACTGTACTTGCTATCATTGGAATCGTAAATGCTTGTCAAGATAAAGCAAAAGAATTACCAATAGTAAACCAAATTAAAATTATTAAAAAGTAATTATACTTTTTAAACAACTGTAAAAAGTTGTTTTTTTATACTTTAAATAACAAATTTATGTTATAATAATTCAAGAAAAGGAGAAAATTATGGAATTAAAAGGAAGTAAAACAGAACAAAATTTAATGACTGCTTTCGCAGGAGAAAGTCAAGCAAGAAATAAATATACATATTTTGCTAGCAAGGCTAAAAAGGATGGCTATGAACAAATAGCAGCTATTTTTGAAGAAACTGCTAACAATGAAAAAGAACATGCAAAACTATGGTTTAAAGAATTGAATGGAGGAGAAATTCCATCTACGCTTAAAAACCTATATGCAGCAGCTGAAGGTGAAAACTATGAGTGGACTGACATGTATGATGAATTTGCTAAAACAGCAAGAGCCGAAGGTTTTGATAGAATTGCTGGGTTATTTGAAGGAGTAGCAGCAATTGAAAAAGAACATGAAGCTAGATATAGAAAACTTATTGAAAATATTGAGGGTGGCTTAGTATTCTCTAAAGATGGAGATCGTATCTGGAAATGTAGAAACTGCGGACACATTTGCATTGGTGCCTCAGCTCCAGAAGTTTGTCCAGTATGTAATCACCCACAAAGTTTCTTTGAAATTAAAGCTGAAAATTATTAGAATGGTTTGCCATTCTTTTTTATTGTAATAAATTCTTTATAATTTTTTCTTAACTCACGAATAAAAATGCTTTCATGATTATTAACCATAATATAAATTTTTTTCTTAGTTCTTGTAAGTGCAACATAAAAAAGTCTTCGTTCTTCTGGATATTTAATTCCTTCATTAGTTTTTAAAAAATAATCAAGAAGCTCATGACTTTTGTGTTTAAAAGGAATATTATCTGAATTAACAAGTATTACATTATCTGCTTCAAGTCCTTTAGATTTATGAATTGTATATTTGTTTACCCATTGAATGTTTTCTATGTCTTTATTACATCTTCCAATAATCATTATTTCTCCAGTTACATATTTTAAAACATCATTGATTTGATAATCGTATAAAATAACAATTGGTTTATATTCATGGATATATGATACAATATCCTTTATAAGTTGATACTTATTTTTCATAACAAATTTACCACTTGCAGTAATTAGTTCCTGAGAATTTCGGTAAGTATACTTCAACTGATGATAACTAACATCATCTAAATACTTATTTATGTTAACAAAGATATCTAAAGTACATCCAGAAAAAGCATAAATACTTTGCCAATCATCGCCAACTAAAAATAGTTTTATATCGTTATATTTCATTATATTTCTAATTAGATTTAGCCTTAATACACTTGTATCCTGAAATTCATCAATAATTATATACTTATAATTAACATAAACTTTTTTACAAGATGAATTCTTTATCATATCATCAAAATCTATTTTACCGCTTGAACTTAATTCTTCTGTATATATTATATATATTTCAAATATCATTCTTAATATTTCCCGATTTATATAACCAATATGTTTAATTCTTATTCTTCTAATATCTAAATCATTGCTTTTAATATATTTAATGAATGTTATAATTACTTTCTTTAATTCCAAATAATCTTGTGTCTTCATAACACTATCCATATTGCTTTCTGTAAAAAATATTCTTTTAAATGTTTTATTTCTTAGTTTATTATTTCTTATATACGAAAGCATATATTCATCAATTATAAAGTTTAAATAATCATCATTTACAATATACATCTTTTCATCCATTAAAGATAAACCTAATTTATGAAAAGTCATTACATCAACTTTATAATTCATTTTATCTAGTTTAACTTTTAAATTATTAACAGTTTCATTGGTTAAAGAAATACATAAGATTTCATTATCTTTTACGTCCTTCTCTTCAATTAAATATTTTACTTTACCTAAAATTGTTTGAGTTTTACCAGAACCAGCACCAGCTGATACTATAACTGTTTTAGAATCATCCGTAATTGCACTAACTTGAGCATCATCTAAACTAACACCAAATACTTCCATATATTTCCCTCCTAATAAATATATTAACAAAAAAAAGAAGAATTTCTTCTTCTTAATCAAGCTTCTTAAATATGTCTCTATTTATTGAATATAAATAAATATTTGTTGGTTTTAAATAATTTTCTTCTATATACTTTTTATATCCATCCAGTTGAATTTTATATTCATCGCTTTCAAGATTAGAAAGTTTGTAGTCAATTATATCAAAATGATCATCATACTCTAAAAGTAAATCAATAAACCCGTGATATGTATTTTCACCATCAGTAAAACGAATTTCATGTTCTTTATATATTTTAGCATTTCTTATATTTTTTACCTCATCATGTTTTAAAAAGTTCATAACCTTATTCTTTTCAACATCTCCAATTGGAAGAGTATCTAAATTGTCATCTTTAAAATCATATACTTCAAACACATAATGCATAAAAGTACCAAAATCAAGTTTTTTTCTTAAATCGTCATCAATTATAGTATTTATTGCTTTTGAAAAGTGTTTATTTTCTAACATTTGATTCTCAACATTCAAATTTTTTGTATGAATTATTACTTCACTCTTAGGGATCTTTTCTTTATAATTGTTTAGTTTAATAACATTATAATTCTTATTAACATCCAATGTTTCTATATCTTTTTTTTCTTCTAATTCAGATAATCCAAGAGAATTTATAATCTCTGCAAAACTTTTAAATTTTAACAATGATGATACTTTATTGATGTTTGGAACCTCTAATTTTGGAGAAACCATTATAACTTTCTCTTTAGCTCTTGTCAAAGCTACATAATATAATCTAATTTTTTCAGATAAGGTTTCTTTCATTTCATTAACAGTAGAAACTGTAGAAACAAAGGAAGTACCAACACCATTGTTATAAAAAGGCAAAAGTATACCATAATTATTTGATAAACTAAATAAATCTTTGCTTGGAGATTTATAAAAATTAGATGTTAACATAGGTAGATAAACATATGGAAACTCTAATCCTTTGGAGGTATGAATTGTCATAATCTTAACTGAATTATCATCCCCAGAACTAATCTTCATCTTTATTTCGCTTTTATCTTCAAGTATTTGATCAAAATAATCATTTAAGGCATAGATATTCATACCAAATTTGTTTAAATCTGTTGAGTTGTTAACAAAATATTCCATCTTTATAAGACGTTCATTGATATTATCAACTTTTAGAAGTTTTGTATAAAAATCAAACTCAGTTATTATTCTACTAAGAATATCACGATTGGATAAAGCATCTATTTCCTTAGAAATGTTTAAACATTTAAAATAGATATCTGATTCTTCATACTTTTTATTTATAACGATATCAAATAATTCATCGTCATCCATTTCATATAAATACGATCTTGCAATACTAGCAAAAGCATGGTTAAATTCCGAATCAAATACGTGTTTTTTAATTTTTATAATCAATGTAATAATATTCTTAAGTAAATGAATTTCATCTTCATCTTTAATATTGATATCTTTCTTTATTGTAGTGGGAATATTATTTGCTTCTAATATCTTTTTAAAATCATCAAATGATGTTGATTTATCAATCAATATGGTAAAATCTTTAAAATCAATATCTCTAGTACACATCTTATCATCTTTATAATAAGTAACTTGTTCCTTATTTTTAATATGCTTTTTTATATCATCAGCAATGATAAATGCTTCTTTTTCAACACGAGAATACTTACCCTTATCATCATAAGTTAAAATAGATGTTGAGTAGTAATCATTATTTGATGCTTCATAAGCCTTATTGCCATAAATCATCATGTGTTCTTTTTTATAATCACATCCACCTATATCATCAGACATGATTTCAGAAAATATATTATTTATAATTGTAACAACACTGTTTCTTGAACGAAAGTTTTCCATTAAATCAATTTTAAACCCATTATTCTCTAATTTATAGTTATCATACTTAGTTTTAAATATATAAGGATTAGCGTTTCTAAAGCGATAAATAGATTGTTTTATATCACCAACCATATAAACATTATTGTTTTGAATATAAGAAATAAAATCTTCTTGAATATCATTTGTATCTTGATATTCATCAATCATAATTTCCTTAGTTTTATACTTAATTTCATTTCTTACATCTTCATGATCTCTTACTAATTCAATCGCTTTTAAAGCTATATCTATAAACTCATAAGCGTTCTTTTCTTTCTTATACTCTTGTAGTTTTTCATGTAATGTCTTTAAAATATCGATGACACAATAAGCATAATCTTTTGTTGATAAGTAATTATTTATCAACATTTTTTTATCACCAAAAGAACAAGCTAGTTTTAATTTCTTTCGAGCATCTGCAATTTTCGGTGAAATTTCTTTAGCTTCATCGTCATAAGCTCCATTTCGACTTTGAGCTAGTCTAAATGATAAAGTATCAAGAAGTTCATCATAAGAACTTGCCTCGGCAAATTCAGCAACCGACTTTTCATTTTTTTCAACTATCTCTGGTAAAGCATAATCGTTAAGCTTGCTTATTAGTTCTAATACATCATCTCTTAAATTAAATATATAGTCTTCAAAAGAAGCAAATGTTTGATTTACGAAATCCTCACTATAAAAAGTATCTATGTAACTATCTAAGAATCCTTCTAAGTCTATTTTATTTTGTATACTTTTATAAACGGATTTAATACTGTTTCTAATTTGTTTATCATTTTTTAAAGTTTGCTCACGAATAAACTTACAAAAGTTTTCATCACTTACATACTTATTTTCAAATATTTCATCAATGATTTTATCGATCTCTAAATTAACAATATTGGAATCAATTATTGTGAATTGATCGCTTATATTTAAAACATTAGCATATTTTTTAACCATACTTTGAGCAAATGAATCAAAAGTAGTTATGTAAGCTGAATCAACAAACTCTTCCATGTGGGCAATATTTTTATTTTTCTTTATAACTTTTCTAATACGATCTTTCATTTCGGCAGCAGCCGCATTAGTAAATGTTAATATTATAAGTTCATCAATATTAATTCCCTCAGTAAGCAATCTTTCAACTCTAGTTTTTAAAACGGTTGTTTTACCAGAACCAGCACCAGCGGATACGATGATATTAGTATTACTTTTATTTACGGCTAAACTTTGTTTCTCTGTTAAATTTGGCATTACTCATCATCTCCTTTAATTTCTTTTATTTCATAATCGCTTGGTACTTTAAAACATATATCTTTATACGGACAAAAGTTACATCCATCAACTAGTTTTTCGATTTTTACCGGTCTTATCTCAAACTTACCATCACATACATTAGTTATACATTCTTCAATACGATTTTTAACTAAAAGCTTAAGTTCTTCTTTTTCTTCGGAAGTTTTAACTCTAGCTCCATATTTTAAATCACATTCATCTTTATCATAAGCAAGCCCTTTAATAACACTTGATTTTTCATACGTATCATCCATATCTTTAATATTTTCAAGTGGACCAAAGGTGATTCCATCAAGACGTAAACTTTGTTCTTTTGGTTCCGAGTTACCAAGAGAGAATACTTTCTTTTGACTTAAAAGATGTTGTAAATAAATTCCTTGAACAGAAGTATCGGCTTCAAGTTCATTCAATAGGTATAAATAAATTGGTAATTGTAGATTAAGACCAAATTCAAATAAATTACTATTTATCTTATCTCCACCAGTTTTATAATCAATTATAAAAGCTTTATTATCCATATAAATAATTTTATCTACAAATCCTTTAATAGTTGTATTAAAAGGATGTTTTACCTCTAAAACTTTACTTGCCTCAAATTCTTGTCTAGTTATATTAAAATGTTCATATTGTCTCTTTATAACATCATAAATAAATAATATTTCTTCTTTTAAAGTACTAATAAAAAATTTATCTTTATTGTTAAGTGGCATATCAACATTCTTTATATATTCATCATATACAACACTTGGTTCAACATCATCTCTTAAAGAAATCTCTAAAGTATGATGAAAAGCATTTCCAATTAAAGTATCCAAAGTATCATTATATTCATCAATCTTAAGAATACTTTTTAAATAAAATTTAAAAGGACATTCATAATATTTTTCAATATTAGAATATGAAAAATTAAGTTTGCCATCTATAACATTTATTAACTTATCTTTATTTACAGTTTTATATTTATGATTATATTCATTATAAGGAATATTATAGTTATTGTTTAAAACAATTGTAGTATCATCAAGTTCATTAAATTTTATTAATTTATCAAGCTTGTTAGCAAGAATAATTTTATTGTTTAAGTCTGAATATGCAGATATAGTCATGAATCCCTTAATAACTGAAATATATTCACTTTCAACTAAAGAAGATGGAAGTATCTCTCCAGAAACCGTATTCTTTTTATATGTAATAGTTAAATTTTTTATATTAGATATACACTTCAATAAAGAAACTTTTATATCACGATTGTATTCATAGCTTTTACTTAAAAAAACTGGCTTTATATCATCATTTAAGTAATCAATGTCTTTCTTTATTTTAGGAATACTTCCTTGATTAAAGTTTATTAGAAATACATACTCATCATCTGCAAATACATTATTAAGAAGTTCTGTAGTAGTAATTTCTTTCTTATAATGATTAATTCCTATACGAGCTCTTTTAGTTTCCTCAATAAATAAATCTAATATATCCTCATCTTTAACCCAAAAGTAAGTATCAAGAATACTTTTTATTTTTAAATAAACTTTATTGTTAAACTCATTATTCTCAACATCAAATTTAAGTTTTATTTTAGCAAGCAAAGAATAGAAATTATTACTAAAATTATTTATGGCATATTCTCCAATAGCTGTATCATAAACACAAGTTTCACTTTTTAAATAATAAGGTATTCCTAAACAACCAAATATTCTTTTCATAGTAAAAAAGTATGAATCATCGACATTTGCAATATATATTTTATCCAAGCTAACACCGGAGGAAATAAGCTCAGCTATCCTTTCTCCAACATATGATATTTCATCTTGTATATTGTTAAACTCTATTGCTTCATGTTTAATATTTTTACAAGGATGCTCCAAAATAGTAACGTCATTTAGCATACTCAACATATATCTATTAAAAGAATCTATATAATCAAAACCATATACATATATTTTTTTTCTTTCCAGCAAGGATTTAAATAAAGGATCTTTAATAAGTAACTTTAATTCGTTTAAAAAATCTTTAATTTCACATAAAAACTTATATTTAGGATTGTCATAAGTCTTATCTTCTAAGTAATAAAGATTCATAATATATTTTCTTGCAAGATCATAATCAAGATTAAATTTTCTCATAACATGAAATATTGCTTCATTTGAATAATCAAAAAACAAGCCTTTTTTTAACTCGGTAAAGCTTATAAGTTTTATTGATTTTAATATTTTATGTTCGTTGATATAATCTAACACTTTAAATTTTATACTGTTATCTATTATTAGAATAGAATTATCCTCGATTGAGTTTAAAAAGCCCATAGTATCACCTAATAACAATTATAACATAAAGGCAAAATAAAAAGTGATACAAATGTATCACTTAATCACTATATTTGCTTGTTAAACCAAAGTATGATTCCATTGATATCCAATCTCCATTATTATATAACTTATATGAAAGATCAGTTCCAACGTATCTTAAATGCCATGATTCATATTTATAACCTGTTTCATTATTTTTATTTTTTGGAAAACGTATAATAAATCCATATTTATAAGCGTTTTCATTAACCCAACGACCTTCAGCAGTATTAGCAAAAGCATCACTTATTGAATTTAAGTCAAAACATAATCCTGTTTGATGTTCTGAACTTCCAGGTCTTGCTGAATAGGTATCAGCTTTTTCTTTTCCGTCACGAGCAACATATCGATTATATATCGAATTTTGAGTTTGATAAGGTCTATAACCCGAAGTTATTCTTATATTCAAACCTAAACTTGCAGCATCTGCTTGCATAACTTTCCAAGCATTATAAGCTGTATTGTTTATACAATCATTACATGTATTTGTTTTTCCTTCACTTGGTTTATAGGTATCCTTTGGAACAAAGTCCGATGGCGCTGTATATGTTTTATTGACAATCATATATCCATCAACATATGTAACTCCGTTAATTGTATAAATTGTATATCCTTTGCTAGAAATTCCAACGTCTTTTCTTTCACCATCAATTTCCTTTACCATACCATAAGTAACTTTATCGCCAGTTACTTTTTTAGTAGTAGTTTTACTCGTAGTTGAAGTGCTAACTGTTGAAGTTATTCTATCCATTGTTGAACTAACTTTATTAGTTGTAGTTGATGTTTTTAAATTATCGCTTTCCATAGTATCTTCCTTACATACATTGTTTATAATACAATTTATGCATTCATCTTTGAAAAAATATTTAACTATATATTTAGGAGCAAATAATACTAGGAAGATAATAACCATCCTGATGAAACACACACCATAGTTTTTATTTTTCTTACCTTTATTTCTATAATATATATAATATAAAATGGGAATTGCTAAACATAATATTAAATATGTTATAGTTGTAAATTCGGAAAGTACTGAACTCTTACACATATCAACCTCTAGTATTTTCTAATTGAATTAACAATAATAACAATGATGCCAAAAGCTTCTATAACAAGTGAAAGTATAACTAAAATATTTGTTACTAATGAGCTTAAAGTAAGTGCTTTAGAAAAATATGTTGTAATTACAAGAAGGAAAAGACCCATAACAACAATTAATATGCCTAAATCAATACTCTTATCCTTTTCTTTAGAAATATTGCTTTTTGAAATAGTTGGTTTAATTTCTTCCTCTTTTGCTTTTTCAATCTTTTCTTCTTGAACCATTTCTGGCTTTTCTATAACTTCATTTATTTCTTCTTGAACTATTTTTTCTTCAACAGGAATTTCATTAGTTTTTGTTTCTTCAACGATTGGTTCTTCAACAACAACTGATTCTATGATTTTAATTTCTTCTGCTTTAGTTTCTACGTTAGTTGTTTCTGGTTTTTTAGCAGTAGTAGCTTTTTTAGTAGTACTAGTTTTTTTTGCACCAGTAGTTTTACTGCTAGTAGTTTTCCTTGATGAACTAGCTTTAGTTCCTGTAGTTTTAGAACCTGTTTTACTAGTTGTTGTTTTTTTAGTAGTACTAGTTTTTTTTGCTGCACTAGTAGTTTTTTTAGTCCCAGTAGACTTTTTAGTTGTACTAGTTTTTGTAGTAGTTTTCTTTTCTTCTTTTTCCATAAATCCACCTCTTATAAATTATTATATACCAATTATAACATAAAATAATAAATATATTGCTACATAATTTACTTTATCGAAATATTTTTATATAATTTTATTGGTGAGTGAAAAATGAAAAAAACTTTATTGATAATTTTAACGTTTTTAATGTGCACATCATTTGTAAAAGCTGATGAAACTCGTGAGGCTGTTTCTCTAGTTTCTTGTGATTCAGCTGTATCTATGTGGGTAAAAACAAGCACTGGCATCAAAAGAATAAGGCTTTTGATGATGGATACATCAGATGGAATATTAAATAAAGAAATAAATGACTATGCATGTTCAATAGTTAAGAATGCCCAAAGTCTAGAAATTGAAAAAGATGAATTAAGTGAGGAAAAAAATAAATATAATGAATATTTAGTCTATCTTTACGTTGATGGTACTTTGCTTCAAGAATCTTTAATATCAAAAGGATATGCTCAAGTAAACTATGTTTATAATGATTATAAATGGTCAAATAAATTATGTGAGTTACAAGCAGGCGCTATTAACAAAAATCTGGGTATATGGAATTATGCTGATATTAAAGAAGAATATTGTCAAAGTGGAATAGAGATAAAAAATGAAACAAAAAAGGAAGAAAAGTCAGAAGAAAAATCATACGACTATGAATATTTAAAGAAAATGGTTTTAATAAACTCAATAATAGTTGTATTTTTATTAGTAGTGATGAAGAGGAAAAAAGATGAAAAGTAGAAAAATGGATATCATATATGAGGATAAAGACCTCCTTGTTGTAAACAAACCTGCTGGACTTTTATGCGTAGGTACCGACAAAGAAAAAATTCGTACACTTTATCATGAAGCATATGAATATGTACATAAAAAGAATAAGAATAATCGTATATTTATTGTTCATAGACTTGATCGTGATACTTCAGGTTTAGTTTTATTTGCCAAATCAGAAAAATTAAAAAGATATTTTCAAGATAATTGGAATAATATAGCAAAGACACGTAAATATTATGCAGTAGTAGAAGGATGTGTAAAAAATGATTCCGGACATATTCAGGAATATTTAACAGAGGATAAAACACTTCATACTTATGCGACTGATAAACTCCATGGTTATCTTGCTATAACTGATTATAAAGTTTTAAAGAAAAGTAAAAACTATTCGATTTTAGAAATAGATATTAAAACGGGAAGAAAAAATCAAATAAGAGTCGCGATGTCTAATTTAGGACACCCAATAATTGGTGATAAAAAATATGGATCAACGAAAAATCCAATACGCCATATGTGTCTACATCATCAAACACTTAAAGTTTTACTTCCAAATGGTAAGGAACAAACTTTTGAGGCAAAAATTCCTTCATATTTTTCGATATTCAAATAAAAAAGGGTTGCATTAAAGCAATCCTTTTACATCGTCTTCAACATATTCAAGAATATCAGCAGGTTGACATTTTAAAGTTTTACAAATAGCTTCTAAAGTAGAAAATCTTATAGCTTTTGCTTTGCCTGTTTTTAAATTCGATAGATTAGCAACTGTAATCCCAACATCTTCAGCCAACTTGTTTAAACTCATTTTTTTATCGACCATAACTTTATCCAAATTTACTTTAATAGCCATAAAACACGCCCCTAACTTAAAAACATAATATCATAAAATTTACTGAATATCAATAATTATTTGTTGTAATTCTCATAATAATCACGTTCTGATAACACATCTAGAAGGTTTTCTAAAACATCGTCATCGTTTTCTTCAATTTCTTCCATTAGTTCATGAATTAAATCTTTCAAACTACTAAACTTCATATAATCTATATTATAACTTTTTAATATTTCCATTTGTTCTTCAGAAAGATATAAGTTACCATTTACTTTCTTCATCATTGTATAATCAGGATTTATTTCAACATCAATATTATCAAACATATAATCCTCACTTCAAAATAGTAGAAAAGTCAAAATTATTTAAAAAGTAATAACCAGCTAATGTAATAATAGCAAAAATAAGAATGAAGAATAATACCGGAATAAAATCTTTAAATGAAGCTTTTTTTCTAATTCTTTCAGGCTTGATTATATTTTCCTTTTTTCTAACTACTGTCTTTTCTGGAACAATAAATTCTTCGTCAATGTCAAAGTAATTATTTCCGTGAACCTCTTTTAAAACCTCATCAACAACTTGATCAAAATCTTGAGTTAGTTCATTATTAGCATCAAAAATTTTAATTGTATCTGTATTCATAGCTTCACCTTTATTTTCTATATTTCCTACTATAATTGATAATATCACAAAAAAGGGCGCAAAACAACAATATTTATGCTGCTAAATAGCTAAAAGCACCTTTACATAAATATATAAAATATGCTAAAATTGAAGAGAATAAGGAGGTCATAATGAATAACGTTGTTAATGGAAAAATCAAAAAAAGTGTTGATAATTTTGTTAAAGAACTTCAAAACAAGATAAATGATTTATCTAACATGCGAGAACAAAATAAAAAATTAACTTCAGATTATGAACATATATGTGAAATAATTAATCGATATATTATTGTTGGATCTCCTTTAGGTCTTAGAAAAGGAGACATAATATTTGAAGATGTTTTAAAGTTTAACCCTCGCGATTTGAAGGAAATATTGGAGCTTATAGGTTGTAATGATAAAAATATAATTGAAAGTTACGATGAAAAAAGAACTGAATATTTAAATACTAGAAACTCTTTAAAAAAAGAAGAACTAGCAAAATATTTTACAAGTATCCTCGCTATGATTGATCATTATATTGAAGAATATAATGTCAGATATGTTAATCAAGTTAATTTTGAAACATCAAAAGCTGAAAAATATAAAAGATATATAGATATGTTTACTTCAAAAGAATTTTCGTATTCCTTTGGAGAAAATGAACTAAAAGAATTAAAACTTCTTATGAGTGAATGCTCATTAGATTCTTATACAAAAGCTCAAATTTTAGAATATGTTAACATCAAAGCAATAGACTTTGCTTTAAAAGGAAATAAAACAGTTGATGATTATGACTTTAAAAGCCATGTTTACTATTTAGTAGCTAACTATTTAAAAGATGAAAAATATGTAAATATTGTTAGAAAAGAAATGCCTCCAATCGACTACGAAACCCTTGTGTTTATTAAGGAAGAAGGCAAAAAAATAGCATCAAAATATGGACTTGATCCTTCAAAAACGATAAATACTTTAGTAGCTTTAGCGATAAACAGTTTATATAAAAAATATGAGTATTGTATAGAAAATAGTGCTAATGAAGAAATAAGTATTGAAACTAATCCACTAAGAGAGGCTATTAAAATGCTAGAAGGTTTTTTTGTAAATGCTGAACAAGAGACTATCAATATGGCCACTTCCTTAGTAGTTGAATATGAAAAAGATTTGAATGAACATGGCGCTGAAGCTGAAATGTTTTTAGATAAAACAATGGAAGAAATATTAGAACTAGGTTATTCAAAAGAAAAAGCTATAGTTTTAAAAACTCTGCCATTAATAAAAGGTATAAAAGAATCAATTGATATTCTAGCAGATTTAAGATATGAAGAGGAGATAAAGGAAAGAACTACATATTTAGTAGAATTAATGAATATGTATTATGAAACAAAGATGTTGGCAGAACAAAGAGTAAATAATATGATGAATAAATAGGTGATGAGTGTGAATACTAGCAATGAATTATTATTATCAATAATCAATTCAAGGCTAAAAGAATTAACTGATAAAGATAAAATAAAAGTGTATTATGATGATATTGATTTAGTAAGGTTAATAAAAGGCATTGAAGAAAATAATGATAATATGAAATATTTAACTGATTCTTTGATAGAAGGAATAATATCAACTTCTAAAGTTAGAAATAAAGAGAAGTTTATCAGTCAAATAAAAAGTATAAGAGATGTTTTTATAGGAAAGCAAAAATATAAATTAAAAGTTGATTTTAATCCTAAATATATTAAAGATATAAATACGTTTTTAGCTTTATTAAGAGATTATGTTGAAATATCGGAAAGTGGATTAATAGATAATGAAAACTATATAAACGAATTAAAAGAATTGAAAGAAAAAATGTTCAGTAATGAACTAATCATTAATTTTTCCTTTATTGAAAAAATGTTAAACGATTATAATTCCGTAGAATTTGAATCCAATCTTTATAAAGTTATGGAATATATTTCTTTGCATAATTTAAATATACTAAAAACGCCTGAAAGTATATTGCCAGTAGTTGAAACAAAATCGATTAAAACAATTGATGAAGATGAGAATATTAAAGCAGTACTTGATAAGTTAGAGATAGACTACAAGAATCTATCTAGTGACTTAATCGGTGGTTTGGTAACTGTAAATCACGAAGTATTCATGGATAACTTTGGACTTATAAGTAAAAATAAAGCTGAAAATTATGGTATTCTACATTTATTTAGCAAAGAAAATTATAAAGCTAAACTAGTTGTTCTTCTTTACTCTGATGTTGAAACTATAAAAGAAGTAGTTGATTTAACAAAAGATGTAAATGGAAAAATAAACGTTCCTTTATTAAAGTCTATATGTAATAATGTCGCAACATGCTTTATAAAGAATGAAAATCAAAGATATAAACCAATGTTTGAAAACTTCAAAAAAAATATGGAACAATTAAAATCACTTGAAGTAAATTATCCTTTATTGATTAAAAACTCCCCATTATTTATGGTAGCAAGTGCAAGCGATATAAATTTTGCATTAAATCACTTAGCAATGATGGGATTTGACAAAAAACAAGTTGTAAATAAATGCTATAAAACTCTTTCTATTAATCCTAGTCTTATTGTTAAAAATTCAAATATCCTAAAAAGTAAAATTGTTGACTTAGATATGTTTATTAAGGAAAGTAAAAATTATGTCTTGCTTAAAATTGATAATTTAGAAGATAAAATAAATTTCTTAGTAAGTCAAAAAAAAGAAACAACAACTCATAAAAAGTTAACAAAAAATATAGAAGAATGCGTTGTAAACGCTTTAAGAAATGGTGATTAGTATGATAGGTTATATTAAGAATTATGGAATAAGCAATGTACAATATGAGTATATTTTAAGAGATTTAAAAAAAGAATATCTAGATATTTTAGATATTGAAGAAGAAAACATAAAAGAAGTATTGGCTTATTATAATGAACTTGGAATTAAAGAAAGCATTTATAATATAATAATGAAAAGATTTGATTTAATTATAAATAGTAAAGACGAATTAGAAACTAAATTAGCTAAAATAGATATAAAATTACTAAGGAAAATAGTAAAAGAAAATATAGATTCATTAGTAATGTTTGGAATATAGGGCAAGTATCTTGTCCTTTTTTATTTTGGTATTGAATTAAATATATTAAACGTGTTAAAATAAATATGCACTTGTAATTGGTCTGTTGGTGAAGTGGTTTAACACATAACCCTCTCAAGGTTACATACATGGGTCCGAATCCCATACAGATCACCATTTTTAAATATAAACTCCATTGGAGTTTTTTTTATGCAACAACAAATTTTCTTTTAAGAAATAATGTTTTAGTGTATAATTTAATTAGGGATGTGATCATATGGATTACTATATAAATGGGTATAATATATTTTTTATAGTTTTAATAACGTTTTTAACATCGGCTTTACTAACTCCTTTAGTTAAAAAGATAGCTTTTCATGTAGGGGCGGTAGATAAGCCTGACCATAAAAGAAAAATACATGACCATACTATGCCTTCCATGGGCGGTCTTGCAATCTTCTTCGCGTTTTTAATTGGATATATGCTTTTTGCTCCAAAAACTACTCAAATGCTATCGGTATTAATCGGAGGTTTTGTTGTTGTCATAACTGGAATGTTGGATGATATTAATCCACTACCGGCTAAAGTTAAATTTTTAATGCAAATAACAGCTGCTTGTATAACCGTATTTTATGGAAATATAACTTTTGCCGATATGACAATATTTGGAATAACGTTTAAATTTGGTATCTTTGCCTATCCATTAGCTGTATTATTTATGGTTTCTATTATGAATGCAATAAATTTATGCGATGGGTTGGATGGGTTAGCAACTGGTACTTCTACAATTTACTTTGCAACAATTTGTATAATTGGATATATAATGAACCGTTTAGGAGGCTTAGACGTAATCATGTGTTTAATCATGGTTGGGGCTTGCTTAGGTTTTCTTTTTCATAATTTTCCGCCAGCTAAAATATTTATGGGAGACACAGGAAGTTTATTCCTAGGATTTATTATTTCAGTAATTGCTTTGTTAGGATTTAAAACAGCAACAATAACGTCGTTAATAATTCCTTTACTAACTTTGTTTGTTCCTATAATTGATACATTCTTTGCAATGTGTAGAAGAATTCTTAAAGGAGAAAGAATAGATCATGCCGATAAAGAACATTTGCATCATCAATTGTTGAAAACAACGAAATCCACAAGAAAAACAGTTATTATTATGTATTTAATAAATATATTATTTGCATCAGTATCTATTTTCTACACTTTAGGAGATAAAAAAGTAAGTATGATTCTATACGTAATTTTATTAATATTCTTTATATTCCTAATATGGAAAACAGATATTCTATTTGATCATGAAAAAAAGGAAAAAAAATATGAAAATTAATTTATATGATTTTGATAATACAATATATGAAGGGGATTCTTCAACAGACTTTTTCTTTTATTGTTTAAAAAAATATCCTAAAATAGCTAAGATAATACCAAAAATATTATTATCAGCAATAAAATATAAATTAAAAATTATAACAAAAACTGAGATGAAGCAAGTAATATTTTCTTTTTTAAAATATGTGGATGATATTGATTTATGCATAGAAAAGTTTTGGAATACTCATAGTATCTATATAAAAGATTTCTACTTAGAAAAAAAACATAACAACGATATTATTATTTCTGCTTCTCCAGAGTTTTTACTTAAACCTATATGTGATGAATTAAAAGTAAAAGATTTAATAGGTAGCAAAGTAAATAAGAAGACAGGTAAGTTTACTGGATTAAACTGCCATGGCGAAGAAAAGGTAAAAAGATTAAATAAGAAGTACGACAACTACCAAGTACAAGAATCATATTCTGACTCCAAGTCGGATATACCAATATTAAAATTAGCTCAAAAAAGTTTTATTGTAAAACATGATAAGATTATTGAAAAAAGATATTAGTAGACTAAACGTCTGCTTTTTTTTTATAAAAAATTTACTCTAAATCTATGAAATATATTCCCTTTTTGATAAAATTATAATGGTGATTCAAGTGGAATTAATGGTAGGAGTAAGCAAAAACCATGTTCATTTAACCGAGAGTACATGGAAAAATTTATTTGGTGATAAACCTATGATAAAAAGAAATGATTTAAGTCAACCTGGTCAGTTTGCAACTATAGAGACAGTTGATTTAAGATGTAATGGAAAACTTATTGAACACGTTCGAATAGTTGGCCCTTTTAGAAATTATAATCAAGTAGAACTATCCAAAACGGATGCAAACTTTTTAGGATTAAATCCTCCGAGAAGACAAAGTGGAGAAATTGAAGGTACTCCAGGAATAGAACTTATTTCAAAAGATAAAAGTGAAATAATTGATAATGGAGTTATACTTGCAGAAGCGCATGTTCATATGAGTAAAAAGTTGAGTGATGTTCTTGGATTAGAAAATAAACAAGAGGTATATATTTATAAAGACGAAAATCTTTTAATGGAAGCCAAAATAAAAGCAACTGATAATGGGAAATTAGAACTACATATTGACACTGACGAGAGTAATCTTTATAATCTTAAAACAGGAAGCAAAGTTGATGTAAGAGTATGTGGAAAATAGGAAATATAGAAATAAAAAATCAAGTTGTATTAGCTCCAATGGCTGGGATTTCTAATACATCGTATAGAACCATTATAAAGGAAATGGGAGCAGGTCTTATCTACGCCGAAATGGTAAGCGATAAAGCAATTATGTTTGATAATGATCGAACTATAGAACTTTTAAAAATGAGAGAAAGTGAAAGACCGATTGCTCAACAAATATTTGGAAGTGATGAAGATTCATTTGTAATTGCAGCAAAAAAAATTGTAGAGTTAATGCATCCAGATATCTTAGATATAAATATGGGGTGTCCCGTTCCCAAAATTGCTTTAAAATCACAAGCTGGAGCATCATTATTAAAAGACCCAGATAAAATAGAGAAAATTGTGAGATCGGTTGTTAATGCAGTTGATATACCAGTTACAGTTAAAATAAGAAGTGGCTGGGATAGCAATACTATAAATTGTGTAGAGGTTGCTAAAAGAATTGAAAATGCTGGTGCAAGTGCCATAACGCTTCATGCAAGGACTCGTGCTCAAGGTTATAGTGGAAGTGCAGATTGGAGTTTAATAAAAAAAGTAAAAGAAGCAGTAAGTATTCCAGTAATTGGAAATGGCGATATAAAAACTTGTTATGATGCCAAAAAAATGCTTGAAGAAACTGGCTGTGATGCTGTTATGATAGGTAGAGGTGTTTTAGGAAATCCATGGTTAATAAAAGAATGCGTCGATTATCTAGAGGATGGAACTTTACCTCAAAGAGTTTCTGCTAAAGAAAAAATGCAAATGCTAAAAAGACATTTTGAATTATTGTGTAAAGACAAAGGTGAAAAACTAGCACTTTTGGAGATAAGAACACATGCTTTATGGTATATAAAAGGTTTACCCGGAAGTGCATCAATAAAAAATCAAATATGTCAAACAAAGAATTCAACTGAGTTATTTAACATTTTAAATAATTATATAGAAGAATTATAAAAGAAGTGGTGTAATATGAGAGATATAAACAAAGGAAATTATTTAAAAGAGTTGAGATTGAAAAACAATTTAACTCAAAAAGATTTAGGTGATTTAGTTCATTATTCAGATAAAAATATATCTAAGTGGGAACAAGGAAAATCTTTCCCACAAGATGATAAAACTTTAAATGACTTAGCTGCTGCTTTAGGAGTAGATAGGAAAGATTTGCTATGTGGAGGTAAACATTCTATTTTTGAATCCAAAATATTTAAATTTAGTATATTAGGTATAGTTATTGTAACTATTATAGTTGTAGCAGTTGCTTTAATAACAAAAACTAGAGTCTATTTAATAAAAGCAGATAATAAAGATATTTATATTGAAAATGGAAATTATATAGTTAATCATGATTATGTGAATTTTTCCATTAATTACATTGATACAAATAATTCTAATGAAATAGAATCAATTGAACTTTATAAATATGTAAATAATAAACCAATATTGCTTCATAGAACTAATTCTTTTCCAATTGATATTTATAAAAGAAAATCAGAAAAGAATTCCTTAGTTGATTTAGCAAGACATACAACTGTAGTAAAAATAAAATATACCAATAATTCTGAAATGGATATTAAACTAGAATTTAAAAATATTAAATCTGATTATGCTAATGAAGAGAATAAAACCGTAATGTCAACAAACTTATATTCTGAACCAGAAAGTGTTGAAGAATACTTAACTCAATTAGGTTTCACAGAGGACTCAAATTCATATATTAAGAAGATAAATGATTTTGCTACTATTAGTTATAATAATTCTAATATGTTGAAATTAGAAATAAAATATAAGAGTAATGTTAAAATATATATGCTGTCTTTTAATTCTGATAACATTCGTTTCTCTGAGTATAGTGATAAACGAGAAAACACAAAAATATTAATGACGCTAGATTATGAAATAATTGATTGCTCTTCCCGTGATTGCCATAAAGAAAATGAATATGTAGGTTACTTACTTTTCTTAAAAGATAAAATAAATTCATTTCAAAAAGAGATTAAGTAGAATTTTGTAGAACTAAAGTAGAGTTCAAACATCCCATTCCTTTGATATGATGTTGTCAGAAAGGAGTAGGATGTTTTTTTGAAAAAGGGATTGTTAATTATTATGGCTGGTCTTGTTTCATTTGCTTCAATTAGTATGGTAAATGCTGCTAGTCAAAGTGATACTATAACAAATAAAAGTGGTGTTGTGATTCCTATAGATAAATATAATGCTTTAGCAAGTATTTATTCATCAAACTTTATGAATTATATGACTCAAGATCAATATGATATCATTAAAGATAAAGATTTATCTAAAGTAGAAATAGTTGAAACAACTGATGCTGATATTCCAAATAATGGTATATCAACTTGTGCAACTGAACATACCACTGAATCAAAAAGTTTAAGAATCATCAACAATTCAGGGTATATTACAATGAGTTTAACATGGTTAAAAGTGCCAAATATAAAGAAATATGATGTGATGGCATTTAGAAAAAATTCAAGTGTAAATTTTGACTCAAACTATCATTTTAGACAATATTATATGTCAGGCTCAACTTTAGAACTATCAACAACAAAATATGGTCAAAACTTTGACAATGGTGTTGGAGCAACGTTTAAGGTTCAAAATGGAACAAATCATCAAATGGAATTATCTACAAATGTTTCAGGATCCGGAAGAATTTATGGTTCTTATCAACATGCAAGTCATAGTTCAGCCACTTTAGAGAACGCTATGGATTACACTCTATCGGGTTCTGGCTATGGCGGAGTTATTTTATTCAACCCAAAAATTGAAAGTAAGTTCGATGCTATGGGTGGAGTATATTTAACTATTTAAAACAAAATATAATATATTAGCTATAAAGTAAAAAAAATTAATTACTTACAAGATTGGACGATGAAAGAATGAGACTTCGTGATATAGAAATCAGTTTAAAAGCACACTTTAGAAAAGATAATCATGTTGCTATAACAATATATACATACATGTTTATATTAATATCATTATTCTTAAATGTAGCGTTAAACCATATGAATAATTATTATAATGCTCATAAAGATCAAATATATGTTTACAATTCAAAAGGTGAATATAATTTTGATAACATAAAAGGTATAAAAAAAGCAATCGATAAAAACGAATATAAGATAAAATTGCACACACCTAGTTTTAGTTCAAAATATGATGGTTTTATATATCTAATGAGTCAAGATAATTATAAGATAAGTCATGGAAGAGACATAATTAATGATGATGAAATTGTATGTCCTGATTTATTCGCACCCGATAGTCAAATAAGTATATTAAATATTAATCTTAAGAAGAAATTATTATATCGCGATTTTTATCATCGAAATTTCAATATTGATAAAAATTTAACAGTTTATGTAGTTGGAACATATGATTCGTTTGATAAGTTAAATGATTCTAACGTATGTTATGCATCAGATAAATTATTAGCTAGTATGGTTCAAAAAGAATATACATATAACAAAGGATATTATTTAATTCTTAATTCTAAAAAAGATAGAAAAAGAGTAATAAATGAAGTAAAAAAGCAAGGTTATGATGTAAAATTTTATTTAGATAAAAACGTTAAATATGAAATATTGGGCACTATTATAATATTCATAATTTGGCTAGATTCATTAGTTGTATTACTTGTATCTCTTTTTAAATCATTAAGAGAATATCGCAGGTATATTACTGAAGATAATTTTATCGATGAAAATTATTTAGGTATAGAATTGTTCAATCATCAACTAAGTCAATTAATACTTTATTTATTGATGATTTCGATTGCTTATTTAGGATTTTACTATATGGAATATATATATGTTAACTTAGTATTTTTGGATTTAGAATATTTGAATATTGAGGTTCCATTCAATTGGTTAGGATATATCTCTGCATTTCTCGTCGTCACTATATATCCGATGATATCAATGAATCTCTTCAATATAGTCTATTATCTCAAATGTAAAATTAGAAGAACTAGAAAAAAATAGTTCTTCTTTTTCACTTGATTTATACGAACATATGTATTAAAATTTATATGTATACAAATTCTAAATTTGTGGTAAAATATTAAAGAAATTTAGGTGATACTATGGATAAAATTATAATTAAAGGTGCAAGAGAAAACAATTTGAAAAACATTGATTTAGAGATTCCTAAAAATAAATTAGTTGTTATGACAGGAGTATCTGGAAGTGGAAAAAGTTCACTCGCGTTTGATACCATTTATGCTGAAGGTCAAAGAAGATATGTTGAAAGTTTATCTGCATATGCTCGTCAATTTTTAGGTGGAGAATCAAAACCAGATGTTGATTCAATTGAAGGATTATCTCCAAGTATTTCTATCGATCAAAAATCAACTAATAATAACCCAAGAAGTACAGTTGGAACTGTAACTGAGATATATGATTATTTAAGACTTTTATTTGCTCGTGTAGGAACACCTTTTTGTCCTAGACATAAAATAGCTATAACAAGTCAAAGTATTGAAGAGATGACAAATAAGGTTTTATCATATGAAGATGGAACTAAGATGGAGATTTTAGCTCCAATTGTTCATGGAGAAAAAGGTACTCATAAAGATCTTTTTGAAAAGTTAAAAAAAGATGGATTTACTAAAATAAGAGTAAATGGAACTACTTATGATATTTATGATGAAATCACTTGTGATAAAAATAAAAAAGATGATATTGATGTAGTAGTTGATAGAATTGTCTTAAAAGATAATGAAAGAAGTAGAATTTTTGAAGCTATAGAAACGGCAACTAAAATGGCTAATGGAAAAGTAGTTATTAATTTAATTGGGGATAAAGAAATTGTTATGAGTGAAACTTATGCATGTCCCCACTGTGACTTTTCTCTTCCTGAACTTGAACCAAGAATATTTTCTTTTAATGCACCATATGGAGCTTGTCCAACATGTAAAGGTTTAGGTATAACAAAACATATATCAGTAGATTTACTTATACCTGATAAAGATAAATCTATTTTAGGTGGAGCAATTCAAACTATTAATATAGAAGATAATATTGATACAACTAGATTATTAACTATAGCTCGTGAATTAAACATTGATTTAAATTTACCAGTAAAAGATTTAAAAGAAGAAGATTTAAATGTTATTCTTTATGGAACAAATCAAGTATTTAGATTTGAATACACATCAAAAACTGGTGGAAAAAGATACACAAATGAGACATATGAAGGTATTATTACTAATCTTGAGAGAAGGTATATGGAAACATCTTCCACTTGGATAAGAGATTGGATAGATGGATACATGATTGAAAATACATGTCCAACATGTAAAGGTTCAAGATTAAAAAGTGATATTTTGAATATTAAAATAAATAATAAAAATATTTATGAAGTAACAAATATGTCTATAAAGGACTTAATAACTTTTTTTGATAAATTAAAATTAAGTAAAACAGAGATGGAAATAAGTGAGCTTATTGTAAAAGAGATAAAATCTCGTTTAGAGTTTTTAAATAATGTTGGTTTATCTTATCTTACATTATCAAGAGCCGCCGGAACTTTATCAGGAGGAGAGGCACAAAGAATACGTCTTGCAACTCAAATTGGGTCAAAACTTAGTGGAGTTTTATATGTACTAGATGAACCAAGTATTGGGCTTCATCAAAGAGATAATCAAAGATTGATTGATAGTTTAAAAAATATGAGAGATTTGGGTAATACTTTAATCGTTGTTGAACATGATGAAGATACGATGAGACAAGCGGATTATCTTGTTGATATTGGTCCCGTTGCTGGAGAAAACGGTGGTCATTTAGTTGCCTCCGGAACTCCCGAAGAAGTAATGAAAAATGAAAATTCCATAACCGGGGCTTATCTTTCTGGAAGAAAAAAAATAGAAATTCCTAAGAAGAGAAGAAAAGGTAATGGAGAGTTTATTACGATTAAAGGAGCTAAAGAACATAATCTAAAAAATATTTCAGTTAAATTTCCTTTAGGAACTTTAACATGTGTAACTGGAGTAAGTGGTTCAGGAAAATCTTCATTAGTTGACGGAATATTAAGAAATGCTTTATTAAAAAGTGTTTATAACTCTAAAGTTATTGTTGGGTCTTGTAAGGACATAATTGGTTTAGAAAACGTTGATAAAATTGTAAGTATATCACAAGATCCAATAGGAAGAACTCCTAGAAGTAATCCAGCGACTTATACTGGTGTATTTGATGACATTAGAACCGTGTTTGCTGAAATGAAAGAATCAAAAATACGTGGTTATGATAAAAGTAGATTTTCTTTTAATGTAAAAGGAGGAAGATGTGAAGCTTGTTGGGGAGATGGAGTTAAAAAGATTGAAATGCACTTTTTACCAGATGTTTATGTACCATGTGATGTATGTCATGGAACACGTTTCAATCGTGAAACTCTTGATGTAAAATTTAAAGGAAAAAATATTGCTGAAGTTTTAGATATGCGTGTTTCAGAAGCAATTGATTTCTTTTCTAATGTTCCAAAAGTAAAAAATAAACTACAAGTTTTAATGGATGTTGGATTGTCTTATATAAAATTAGGTCAATCAGCGCCAACATTGTCAGGTGGAGAAGCGGGTCGTGTAAAACTAGCTAAAGAACTTCAAAAGAAACCAACTGGAAAATCTGTATTTATTTTAGATGAACCAACAACAGGTCTTCATGTTGATGATATTAAAAAACTTCTTGAGATATTAAATAGAATTGTTGAAAATGGTGATACCGTAATCGTTATTGAACATAACCTTGATGTAATAAAAGTTGCAGATTATATCATTGATTTAGGTCCAGAAGGTGGAGATGGTGGAGGAAAAGTTGTTGCAACCGGAACTCCAGAAGCTGTTTCTAAAGTAAAAGAATCATACACAGGATATTATTTAAAGAAAATATTTGATGAGCAAAAATAATGTAAAACATGTTTTTGCTTTTTTTTTGTTGAAAAGTAAATAGATTTCGACAAAAATAAACAAAAAAGGTAAAAAATAATGAATGTCAAGTATTGATTTAAGTATTGACAAGATAGTATAATTTAAGAAGATGATAGAGGTGTGTGTAAATGGAAAGAAAAAAAGTTCCTAATATAGTAGGAGTCTCTTTAGATGAGGCAAAAGAAATATTAGAAAAAGCAAATATAGAAATAGAAAAAGAGAAAAAGAAAATAGATATATTTGAAAAAAGTGGAACAGTAGTAAAAGTAGAACCAAAAGAGGAAACAAGTTTAAAAAAGAATGAGAAAGTAGTTTTATATGTAAGTGATAGAAAACCAATACTAATAATAATTCTTTTATTTTTACTATGCGCACTTTTCATGATAGTAAGAAAAGGAACAATATCAACTCTAATAAATACAACATCACCAGTAGTAGAAAGCAAAACCCATGAATGGACAAAAACAGGAATGGTAGTAGTAACTAAAGATGCAAAAATGATAGATGAGTTAAAAAATTATGAATACTGTGTAACAAATAAAAAGAGTACCATAGGATGTAACTGGCAAATAACAGAAACAAAGAATGCCGAAATAGTAGCAAGTGGGAAATGGTATGTATATTTTAGAGGAATAGATGTACGAGGAAGAAGAAGTAAAGTAAGTAATCGAGAATATGTAAATGTAGATAATGAAAACCCAGTAGTAAAAAAAATAAAAGAAAAAGAAACTGAGAATACAATAAAAGTAACAATAGAAGCAACAGATAGACTAAGTGGAGTAAATAGCTATTTTTATAAGATAGATAATCAAGAATATGTATTAGGAACAAAAACACACGAATATAAAAACTTAGAAGCAAATAAAGAATATAAAATAAGTATAAAAGTAGTAGATAAAGTAGGAAATGAAACAATAGTAACCAAAAAGATAAAAACAAAAGAAAGTAATAATATAACAAAACCGGAAGAGCCAACAACAACAAAAGAAACAACAACAAAGGTAACAACAACAGAAGAAAAAGATGAAGTAATACCAATAATAAATTTGGATAAAGTACCATTAAAGTTTTTCTATGGAAATAAATATGACTTACCAAGTTACTATAAATTTGGACCAAAGGGTGGAGAAGTAAAATGTATAGTAGATGAAGTAGAAGAAGCAAGGGACACAAGTAAGTTAGGAATTGGAAAACATAAAATAGTATGTACAGCATATGGAAATAATGGAATAAATACAACAGTAGAAAAAGAAGTAGAAGTAGCCGTAGAAGAAGTAGAAGAAGAAGAAAATGATGGATGTATTTGGTTAAATTTACATTATCCAGCAAACTCAACAAAGTGGGAATGGAAAAAACTAGATGAAAATGAAGAACAAAGTGGAGAAGACTTAAATTGGAAAGAATATACAGGACCAATAAGAGTAAGAGTAGAAGATGTCGATAAAATAATAATTAGATATGAAATAGATGGAAATGAAATAATAATATCACCAGATGGATATTATGTAGATATCGAACCAGAGAAAATAAGTGTAAAAGTAGGAGAAGTAACAAAAGTAAAAATAAATTATAGCAACAATGTAGAAAAAGTAGAATATAGAATAAACAATGGAGTATGGCAAGAATATACTGGTGTTTTTGAAGTTGGACCAAACACAAGTATAGAAGCAAGAATAAGATACTTAATAGATGTATATGATGATGAAGGAAACTTATTGTTACAAAAAACAAAGAAGAAGACAGCAAGTGGATATATAGGTGAACTTTTTGAAAATGTAAGTAAACCAAGTACACCAATAAAACCAAATGCACCAACAACAGATCCAACAGATCCAAGTGTACCAAGTACATGTACGACATGTTCATGTGTAAGTGGGACATATGAAGTAAAAATAATACCAACAAGTAGATATGTAAATAACAATATGCCAGTAAAAGTAAAAATAGAATATGAAGAAGGAGTAACAAAGAAAGAATATAAAATTGGATATGATGGACAATGGCAAAACTATACAGGAGAAATAAGTGTAAATGCAGGAACAATTATATATGCAAGAGGAAGTGGATATAAAGAAATAGATGGATGTACAAAATGGGTAAGTGGAAGTACATCAACTACATTAAGTGATAGAACATATAAAGTATATATATCAAGTGGAACAACAAGCATGGATAGTACACAAAAGACAACAGTAAGTATAAGTACATGGAGAAGTGATAATTTAAAAAATATAGAATATTCAATAAATGGAGGAGAATGGACAAAATATAATAAAGCTTTTGAAGTAGGAGTAAATACAACAATAGTAGCAAAAGCAACATGGGAAGTAGACGGAGTAGAACTAGTTGATCAAGATACAAGAACAATATATGAAAATAAAAATGGTCTAAGAACAAGCATAAGTACAAGTGCAAAAAGAATAGGTGGAAGTGATGAAGCAACAGTTTCATTAACTACAAACTATAAAGCAGATAAAATAGAATATACAATAGATAATGGAGTAACATGGAATGAATATACAAAAGTATTTGGAGTAAAAGGAAATACAACAGTATGTGCAAAAGCAACAAAAACAAATACAGATGAGACCGTTCAAACAAGTCCAATGGTATGTAAATATGTAAGTGAAGATGATTTAGGATTAGTAATATATGCAAGTGCATATGCAGCAAGAAAGAATGCATATGTAACAACAACAATAAAAACAAAATATAATGTAGATACACTTGAATATTCAATAGATTCTGGAGTAACATGGAATGCTTATGAAGGAGAAAAAGTAAAAGTTCAAGCAGGAAGTGAAATACTAGCAAGAGCCACATATAGAGGGAAAGTTGTATCAACAAGTCTAAAAATAGACATATTACCAGAACCAAGTGTAATATTAGATGGACCAAGTATAACAGGAAATCCAGAGAATACTTTAACAAAAAGTGTAGATATTGAGATTAAGACTAAAGAAGTAGCAAGAGATATTTTCTATAGAATAAATCGAGGAGCATGGATAAAATATACAGGAATATTTAATGTAACAAGTAATGTGAAAATAGAAGCATATTATGTAAGAGATGAAGATGGAAAGACAAGTACAACAAGTACATATTATGTACAAAATGTACATGTAGGAAATAAACCATATGTCAGAATAGATACAGATCCAAAAGGATACTTAATAAATGGAACTCAAGATAAAGTAAAGGTAAAAATAAGTGGAAGTAACTATAATACATTAGAATATAGTTTAGATGGAATAAACTATCAACCATATACAAATGAATTTGAAGTAACAACAAGTTTAATAGTATATGCAAGAGCAACAAATGATGTAGGAACAACTACAACTCAGTTTACTATTGTCACAGTAAATCCACCAAAAGTATGGAAGAACTTAAGTGTAAAGATAGTAGCAAATCCAGATAGCAAAGATCTAATTGATAAAGACGGAAATGTAAAACTAGTAAATGAAACAGAAGTAAGTTTGGTATATGGAAGTGATGTAACAAGTGCATGCTATAAAGTGTTAACAAGTGGAAGTACAAATTTAGCAAATGAACCATGTATACCATATACAGGAGCATTTAAGGTAAATAAAAACTCAACAATCTATGCATATGTCCAAAGTGCTGATGGAAAAGGTACAGATGTAAAACTAATAGATTTCTTAACACTTGGAATAGCAAGTCCAGTAATAAAGGTAGATCAAACAAGTGCAACAAGTTTGGTAAAAGTAAGCATTGATTATGCAAGAAGTGCAAGTATCAAAAAATATAGAATAGATAATGGGTCTTGGATAGATTATACAGGAGAAATAGAAGTAACAGCTAATTGTACAATAGAAGCAATGAATGAAGATATGGTTGGAAATCAAGCAAGTAGTACAAGAGTAATAAGTAATATAGTAAAGAAACCACAATATAATGCCTTAGATAAAGGAGATTATTACTTAATTAAATTAAATTATCCATCAAATTCAATGCAATCATCAAGAGAATATAAATGGTTAACAAATGGAACATGGAAGAAATATGATGAACATGGAATATTGTTGATTAAACCAAGTGCAGCAAGTAAGATAGTAACACCAGATGGAGTAAAGATAAAAGATAATAAAGGAAATGAAGTAATCATAACAGATCATTACTATATATTAACAGTAGACTTAGATAAAGTTGGAGAGAACTTATATATGAGATGGGATATGCAAAAAGTAGAAGCACCAAAGATCATAGTAAGTGAAGAGGAAGAAACAGTAACAAGTGTAGATGTAGCAGTAAGCTATAATAAAGCATTAGTAAGTAAACAATATCGAGTAATATATGATAATGGAACAGATACAGGATGGATAAAGTATAATGGAAAGTTTAAAGTAATTGACAAAGGAATCGTATATGCAAAAGGAATAGATATTGATGGAAATGATAGTAAAGTAGCTGAACAAAGAATAGATAACATCGATTCAACTGGACCAGTAATAACTATAACAGGAGATTTAGTAACACCAAAACAAAAAGTAACACTTCTAATAAGTGCTAAAGATGATGGAGAAGTAGATAGTTTACTATATGAAGTAGGAAGTAAAAAAGCAGATTACTTCAAAAAGAATGGAAAAGGATTAAAGAATCCAAGTACAATAACAATAGAAGAAAATGGAAAATATACATTCTATGCCGTAGATGGATTAGGAAATGAAACAATCAAAGAAATAGAAATAACAAATATAGATAAGACAGCACCAAATATAGAAATAACTGTTTTATCAACAACAGTAGGAACAAGTACTGAAGTAGAAATAAACTATGGAGATGCAGTAACTACATTATATAAAGTAGGAGAAACAGGAACATATCAAAGTTATACAGGAAAATTTACATTAAGTTCATATGATTTATTCAACTTGAAAAATCAAGATGGAAGTTTAACAATATATGCAAAAGGAATAGATCAAGCAGGAAATGAAGAAGAAGTAAAAGAGATAACATATGTATTAGATCTAAATGAATTTGCAACACCAATAATAAATGCAAGTGATGGATATCCAATGTTAACAAGTACAGGAATGATACTAGGAAGATCAACATATATCACATATGATACAACAACAACAGATGTAACAAATTATTACTCAATAGATAATGGAGTAACATGGAAAGAATACACAGGAGGAATAACTCTAGTAAGTGGAGAGATAATTGCAAAAAGTGTAAGAGAAAGTACAGGACTAGAATTTACATCAACAGGAAAAGTAACAATACCAACAAATGCAGTTGGAAAAGATACATATGATAATAATTTACAAACAAGTGAAACAATAAGTAGAAACTCAAATAAAATGTTCACAGTAAATAATAATCTATATGGAGAAAAGATAAAGATATATACAGGAAATACAGTATCAAATACATCAACAATAAAGATGTATGATAAGAATAAAACTTTATTAAGTACAACAGAGACAGTAGGAGTATTAACAATAGTAGAAATACCAGAAAATACATACTATGTAGAAATAAACTCAGGAAATGATGTCTTAGAAATAAGAGAAATCGAGTTACAAGGAAGTAGAAAGTTACAAGAAGAATACACACCAATAATAAAGATAAATGAAGGTGGGTGGGCAGCAGAAAAGGTAGCAACAATCAATTACTATAATGAAGAATATGCAAATGAATATTCTCTAGATAATGGAGCTTCATGGAAACCATATGAAGAACCAATAAAATTAATAGAACCAACAAATGTCATAGCAAGAACAACAAGAGAAAATAAAGTAATAGGATCAAGTAACTTCATAGTAACAAAAATAGATCCAACAGAACCTGTAATAGAGTTAGAATTAGGAAATAGAATACAACTTGGATATGATAGAGAACTGCCAACATATTATAAAGAAACCCCATCAGGAGTAACAGTAGAATGTAAAGATGGAGAAAAGGTAGTAACAAATACAAAGGATTTAGAAGAAGGAGAACATACAATAGTATGTACAGCTATAACAGGAGCAAAGAAGAAAGCAACAGCAAAGAAGACTATAACTATTATACAAATAGCAGATATAGAATCAGATAGTATACTTGAAGCTATATCAAATGAAGATATACCAACAGGAAGATACTCAATAAAAGTAAATAATGAAGTATATCCAGTACATATGATAACATTAGATGGAAATCAACATTTTACAGATAATAAGACATTTGGAGATGAACATGATGT
>OGQT01000659.1_pt1 | contig 30371 bp, 16 predicted proteins | sample 1553261 | NCBI WGS metagenome assembly OGQT01 (sample SAMEA2579992, study PRJEB22360) | human gut metagenome | biome: human gut; feature: human-associated habitat; material: faeces | place: Denmark | collected 2008/2010
GGCCGTAGGCGTCGCCGGCGGCGTAATAGCCCTGCTCATAGGCGTATGTCTCAGGTTCGCCGGCCGGGCGCGGACTGGCCATGTTCATGAACTCGAAGCCGACGTCGATGATGTAGTCACGCGCCGGATCGATGCCGGTGGTTTCGATGTCGATGCCCATCACCGCATCCACGTCGCGGCCGGGCAGGTAGGCGTCGCGCCAGTCGGGCTTGGGATGGTGTCCGGTAGCGTTGCCAGACGCGGCGGCACCACCCGGCGAAGTCGCGCCGGAGAGATTGGCGCGGGCCATCGCCGCATCGCCCGCACGCTTCTGGAAGCGCTGGGCCTTACGCCGTTCGGCGCGTGCGTCAAGAATCGCTGCCGTACGATCTTGGATATCGTCCAAGGCGACTGTTGTGGGGAACTTGACATCGCTGTTTTCGGCAGCAGTGTTTCCGGCAGATGCGTCACCGGTTTCACCGCTCAGATTCAGCATGCCTTGGTCATCGTTCGATGGGCGGCTGCCGGAGTACGGCCTGAGCACGGCAACGGTAGTCCTCCCCCGCCGTTCGCGACTGACCGCCCATAGGTGTTGCTGTTCGCCCAGATGCAACAGCGTGTTGATGTTGTCGTTGAGCCGACGATTGGCGTAGGCGAGCGCGCGAGGCAGACGATAGGAGCCGATGAACCGGTCGAAATCGGTCATGAATGCGCTGTTGCATTGGGCGATGATCGATTCCAGACGCTCGCGTGTGGCGTAGTCGGCCTTCAATGCGTCGTGGATGGACTGTGGGGTGGATTCCGGTATTGTGCCGACGCCATGCGCCAGGTCCAGAGAACGCACCCAGTCCCAGTCGATGGTGGTGCCATCGGCGTCCTTGGGCATGGACGCCGCCCATTGGGGAATGTCTCCCTTGGCGGCGTCGAACCATGCACGGTCGGTCATAGTGCGAAACCGAGCTCTTCAGCGGCCTCGGTGGGCACCGGGTCTTCGCACCAGTAGTCCTCGAGGTTCTCGTTGGTGGTCAGCGAACGGATTTCGGCGCGATCGATATACAACTCGCCGCTCAAATGATCGGTTTCGTGCTGGAAGATGCGTGCGGGCCAGCCGTGCAGCGGCTCGCTGTGGTGTTTGCCGTCTTCATCATCCCATTCGGCGGTGATGTCGAGCCAACGCTTGCGCACAGCTTGGTATCCGTCGAAGCTCAGGCAGCCCTCGTAGAACGAGGCGGTTTTGTCGCTGGTGGGTTTGTAGCTCGGGTTGATGATCACGTGGAAGGGGAATTCCGCGATTTCGCGCGGATCATCCTCGTCGTCGCGCACGTGGTCTTCGACCACGGCGAGCGCGAGCCCCAAGCCGATCTGGGTGGCGGCGAGCCCCACGCCGGGTGCCTCCAGCATGGTGGTGTGCATCGTATCGATGAGTTTGGCGAGCGTACGCTTGGAAAGCTGGCCATTATAGGCCACTGTCCGTTGGCGCAACACCGGTTCGCCGGCCTGCACGATGGGCAGAAGCTTCTCCTTGCCGCCGGTTTTGATGAGTTGTTCGACATCACGGTTGAGTTCGAGGTCGACTTTGGCGTTCTTTCCAAACATTGTTTTTTCCTTAGGGAAGGGTGCTACAGCGCGAGTTCTTCGGCGACGATCTTGGCGAGGCGGGTGCAGACTTCGTCGGCGCAGGCTTGGGTGGCGGCCTCGGCCATCACGCGCACGAGCGGTTCGGTGCCGGAGGGGCGCAGCAGCACACGGCCGGTGTCTCCCAGCAGTTCCTCCTCACGGGCCACGGCATCCTGGATGCGCTTGTTGGTGGAGGCGGCCTTCTTGTCCACGTTCGGCACGTTGATGAGGGTCTGCGGCAGCTGCGGGAAGTCGGCGGCGAGCTCCTTCAGGCTCTTGCCGGACTTGACGACCTCGTTGCACAGGGTCAGTGCGGTCAGGGTGCCGTCGCCGGTGGTGGCGAATTCGCGGTTGATCACGTGGCCGGACTGCTCGCCGCCGAGCGAGTAATCGCCCTTGAGCATTTCCTCAAGCACGTAACGATCGCCCACGGCGGTTTCCACGGTCTTGATGCCCATATCTTTCAGGGCGAGCTTCAGACCGAGGTTGCTCATCACGGTGACCACGAGGGTGTCGTGGTTGAGCTTGCCTTCGCGCTGCTTAGCACGGGCCAGAATGCCCATGATCTGGTCGCCGTTGATCATGTTGCCGTCTTCGTCCACGGCGAGGCAACGGTCGGCGTCGCCGTCGAAGGCCACGCCCATCACGGCATCGGTGGCCTTGACCATGGCCTGCAGCTGCTCGGGGTGGGTGGAACCGGCGTTCTTGTTGATGTTGTAGCCGTCCGGCGAGGCGTTGATCACGATTACATCCGCACCGGCACGGCGCAGGGCTTCGGGAGCCACCACGGAAGTGGCGCCATTGGCGCAGTCGGCCACGATCTTCAGGCCCTTGAGCGGCTTGGGCTGGGTTTTGTCATCGTTCAGCGGAGCGATGGTGGCCACCAGATGATCGATGTACAGGTTGGTGGCAGTGGTCTGGTCGTGGCTCACGCGGCCCACGCCGGCACCGGTCGGGCGGTCCCAGTCCTGGCCGAGCACGGCCTCGATGTCGTCTTCCTTCTGGTCGGGCAGCTTGAAGCCGCCGCGTGCGAAGAACTTGATGCCGTTGTCGGGCATCGGGTTGTGGGAGGCGGAGATCACGGCACCCATTTCGACGTTGAGCACGGAGGTCAGGTAGGCCACGCCAGGAGTGGGGATGATGCCGGCATCGATCACGTCGAAGCCGCCGGCGGCCATGCCCGCGGACAGGGCGGAAGCCAGAAAATCACCGGACACACGGGTGTCACGGCCCACGAGCGCGCGGCGGCGTCCCTCAGGCTGATCGTCTTGGGTGCCGGCGTCGCCGAGCACACGCACGGCGGCATCGCCCAAATCCAACGCCAGACGTGCGGTCAAATCCCTATTGGCCAGTCCTCGAACACCATCGGTTCCAAACATCTTCGGCATATGAAGTTCCACTCCTTGTATCGCGTTACCCGCACCATCGTAGTCGTTGTGCTCCACCCTAGGACCCGACTCGGCAAAAAACCGCCACGGAATCTGCTCCAGAACCGGAAATCGGCATTCAACAGCCGCAATGGCATCACCCACAAACCCGCATATTCATCTTGTTCGGCGGATGAATGATGAGATACATTCGTTAGCGGGCATGCCGGGCGGACCGATGCACTCCGGCACGGGAACGAAGCCATCGCACTAGTAAGAACGGGCCGGCAAACGCGCCTGTAAACAATACAGCGGCAAATACGACGAACGGAACTACCCAGCGTACATCGATAACCGGCAAAGCAACACCAAACAGAACGACGGCGAGGAACACGCTGAGCCATGCGATGAACATGCCCAACGGCATCTCCTCTACCGGGGTGGTCTCGGCCATGAATGCAACGATCTATTACTCCGATGTTGTGGTCAGTATGTGCGGCAGTTGCTCGTCGCGGTTGAGGAAAGAACGCGTTTGGCAGCGAAGTAGCGTATGCCGACCTTCCTCAGTGCGGGCGTATACCATGGTGCAATGCGTCAGGCAGCGGTCCAACTGCCGGCTCAGTATCTCGGCGTCCTGCTGGCGGCGGGCAAATACGGACGGGCAGGGGAAGCTCACGCCGTAAGCGCGCACGCCCCATTCCTTACCGATGATGACATATCGCGGATTGTTGATGGGCGCGAGTAGCTCCTTCATAACGCCGGAGAACAGCACCTGCTCGCGCCGCGAACCGCCAATCAGCATGACACGCAATGCCGTGAATCTGCGACGTGTCTGGCGAATCGAGGAAGTCGTTCACCGCTTCGCCTGCCGCGCTGGTTTCTAGGCGCTCAGGTTCCGCAGTCGCCAAATGCCAGACATTGGCCACCTTATCGGGGTCTGCGGCCACGCTGCGGTTGACGGCCATGCTGTATGCTTCACTGCATCAGTGTAAGGCACGAATCAATAGGTTTTGAGCCCCAGATCGATGGTGAGAATGATGCCGGCGATTACGGCGGCGGCGCGCATGATGTTTGCGGGAATCTTGCGGGTGATGGACGGGGCGATGTACCCGCCGATGAAGCATCCGACGCACAGCATGATGGCGGCCGGCCAATCGACCGCGCCTTGGATGATGAATACCACTGAGGCGCTGATGTTCGCGCCTGTGCCGATCAGGGTTTTCAATGCATTGATCTTGTGGAATGGGCCGATTTTGGCGGCATCAAGCACGGCGAGAGCCAGGGTGCCGGCGCCCGCGCCGAAGTAGCCGGAGTAGATGGCGACCGCCGCTACGCCCAGCCATACCCACCAGGAATCCTGACTCATGGGCTGCACGAGTTGTTCCGGCGGGCGGTGAGGTGCGGTAGGGGTGGTTGCGCGCTTGGCGGCATCAGTGGCATCAGTGGCATCAGTGGCTTCAGTGGCTTCAGTGGCTTCAGTGGCTTCGATGTGCTTGAGTTGCGCGGTGGCATCCGCGGCGGCTTGCTTGGCCTGCATGCGGCCGCGCGGATTGATGGCGATGATCAGCGAGCTCAGCAAAATCAGCACTGGTGCGGCAAATTCAAAGACACTCGGGTCGAGTTTGAGCAACAGAAACGCACCGGCCACCCCGCCGAATGCGCCGATGACCACATACGTAATGGAGCGTACCGCTTGGCCTTTGAGTTCTTTGCGCGCACCCATCACGCCACCGATGCCCGTGCCGACCACGCCGACGGTGTTAGAAGCGTTTGCCAATACAGGCGGAATGCCGAACGCGAGCAAGGCCGGGTATGAGACCAGTGACGATGCGCCTACCGCATAGCCCACGAATCCTGCGCCGATTCCGGCCAACAGAATCAGCAGTAATGAAGTTATGGAAAAGCCCGCAATCATTCCCCGTATCCTTGTCGCTCATCGACCGGCATATTGCCGGCCTTGAGCGAGAATACGCTGTTGAGGATTGGTTGCGGGTTTTATGTTGGAATGTGGACGTAGCTTCTCGCGGAAGCGACTCCCCTCAGTCGCCTGAGGCGACAGCTCCCCTCGCGCCCGAGGGGAGCCAGAAGGAAATCAGAGCGCTTCGTTGTATTCGCGAACCTTGAGGGTGCGGTGGGAGGATGCCACGTTTTCGACGATCAGACGCTTCAGGGCATTGTCGGCGGCAATGTGCTCGTCCAGCCAGGCGTCACCGAGCTTGACCAGCGTGGCGGGATCGGCGTAGCCCGGGTACAGGCCGTTGAGCAGGGCGTCGGCCATGTGGTAGGTCTTGTTGGCCCAGACCCAGTCCACAGTCTCGAAGTACTTGGCGGCGAACGGCTCGGCCAGATCGGAGCGCGGGGTGGCGGAGAAGCCACGGGCCACGGCCTCGAGCTGGGAGTTGGTCAGCTCGTCGTTGTGGAGCGCCTGATCCCAAGCCCATTCCTTGGCCTCAGCGGTGGCCATGGAGGCACGGGCGCCGTAGGCGAACTCGCGGTTTTCCGTGGTCTCCTTCTTGGCGAGCTGCGCGTCCACGTCGTCGTTGGTCATCTCGTTGACGGAGGTGAGCGCTTGGACGATGGTCCACGTGAAGTTGTTGTCGATTTCGAGGCCTTCAAGACGCACGGTGCCGTCCAGCAGACCGTGTGCGTTGGCGGCGAATGCGGCGTCGCCCTCCTCACCGTAGCCCAAGTAGGCGGTGACGAGCTGGAACTGGGTGTCCGAGCCGGCTTCGGCGGCGTTGGCCAGCGTCCACAGCCCGGCGGCCACGCGGCGCAGCGCGGCGTCGTTTCGACGCGGCGCCACGTAGTGGTGGGCGGTGGTGCTCATGCAGGCCAGCGCGTAACGGAAGGTGGTGGATTCGGTTTCCGTGGCCAGAAGACGCAGGGTCATGTCCACGAAGCGTTCGGCCGGGAATTCGCCGTCACGGGTCATATCCCAGAAGGCGAGCCAGGTCACGGCGCGGGCCAGGGCATCATCGAAACGATGCAGGTTGGCTTCGGCGAATGCCTGGGATTCGGCGTCGAAACGAATCTTGGTGTAGGTCAGGTCATCGTCGTTGACCAGCACGAATGCCGGGCGCGGCTTGCCGGCTGCGGCCTCGACGATGGTGGTTTCGCCATCTACATCGAGTTCGAACTGCTCGGTGCGCACGATCTTGCCGGTTTCGGCGTCTTCGTTGTAGAAGCCGACGGCCAGGCGATGCGGACGCAGCACCGGGTGTTCGGCCGGCGCGCTCTGGGTGAGCTTCAGTTCGGCGATGGTGCCGTCCGCGTTTACGGTCAGGTCGGTGGCGATCGTGTTGATGCCGGATTCCTCCAGCCACTTGGCGCTCCAGGCCTTGAGATCGCGGCCGGAGGTCTTTTCCAGTTCGCTCAGCAGGTCGGCCAGGGTGGCGTTGGAGTAGGCGTGACGGTTCAGGTAGTTGTGGATACCTTCGAAGAACTGCGTGCGGCCCACGTAGAATGCCAGCTGCTTCAGCACGGAGGCGCCCTTGGCGTAGGTGATGCCGTCGAAGTTGACGTAGGTGTCGTTGAGGTCGTTGATCGGCGCGACGATCGGGTGCGTGGTGGGCAGCTGATCCTGGCGCAGCGCCCAGCTCTTCTCGCCGGAGCAGAAAGTGGCCCAAGCGTCATGCCATTCGGTGGCTTCGGCAGTGGCCAGCGTGGAGGTGAATTCAGCGAAGGACTCGTTGAGCCACAGGTCGTTCCACCACTTCATGGTCACATAGTCGCCGAACCACATGTGCGCAAGCTCGTGCAGCACGGTCACCACACGACGCTCGGCCAGCGCGTCGGTCACCTTGGATTCGAACACGTAGGAGTCGCGGATGGTGACCATGCCGATGTTCTCCATGGCGCCCGCGTTGTATTCGGGAACGTAGATCTGGTCGAACTTGGCGTACGGGTAGGGCACGCCCCAGGTCTTGGCGTAGAACGCGAAGCCCTTCTTGGTGATGTCGAACAGGTAGTCGACGTCCTTCGCGAAGGCCTTGGCCAACGACTGTCGGCAGTACTGGGCCATCGGCACGGTGCGACCGTCTTCGTTCAGGTATTCGGTGTGCCATTCGGCGTACGGGCCGGCGCAGATGGCGGTCAGGTAGGAGCTCATCACCGGGGTCGGCTCGAAGTCCCACAGACGGGTGCTTTCGTTCGGCTTGTCGCCGAGGGTGCCGTCGAGGGTTTCGCGCGGATCGTCCTCGATGGTGGCAACCGGCATGTTGGAGGTGACGATCCAGCTGGCGGGAGCGAGCACCTTGAAGTCGAAGGTGGCCTTCAGGTCAGGCTGGTCGAACACGGCGTAGACGCGGCGCGCGTCCGGCACCTCGAACTGGGAGTACAGGTAGATGTTGCCATCGGACGGGTCGACCGAGCGGTGCAGGCCCTCGCCAGTGTTGGAGTAACGGCACCTGGCTTCGACGGTGACCTCGTTCTTCTCCTTGAGGTCGGTCAGTTCGATGCGGTTGTCCTGGAAGGCCACGGCTGGGTCCAGGGACTTGCCGTTGAGGTCGATGGATGTCACTTCGTCGGCAATCAGGTCGAGGAAGGTCGACGAACCAGGCTTCGCGTTGAAGCAGATGAACGACTTGGAACCGAAGTTCTTCGCGCCGACCGTCAGGTCAAGGTCGACGTGATAGTGAATCGGCGCTTCGATAACGGCCTTACGTTCTTCGGCTTCAATACGAGTGAGATTAGAACCGGGCATGACTTCAATTACTCCTTACGGTCGTCCCTGGATAATCCGGACTACTTGGTTTCTACGGTTTCGACGTCCTGGGCGATGTCGGCCACGACGGGCACGATCATCGGCTTGCGGTGCAGCTGGCGCGCAACCCAGCTGCCGAGCGTGCGGCGCATGGTCTGCTGCAGCTTGTAGGTGTCACGCGTGCCCTGCATCATCTGGTCGTTGAGCTGTTCGACGATCTGGTGACGCACCTTGTCGAACTCGCTTTCGTCCTCGGCCACGGCGTTCAGGTAGATCTTCGGGCCGGTGACGACCTCGTGGTTGTCGGTGTCGACCACCACGAACGCGGAGACGAAGCCCTCGGTGCCGAGAATGCGGCGCTTTTCCAGCTCGTCATCGGTCAGCTCGCCGACGGAATCGCCATCGACGTACACGTAACCGCACGGCACGGAGCCGACGACCGCGGCCTTGCCGTGATACAGGTCGACCACGTCGCCGTCTTCGGCCAAGACCACGTTCTGCGGGTCCACGCCGGTCTTGACGGCGATCAGGCCGTTGGCCACCAGATGGCGGTTTTCGCCGTGGATCGGCATGGCGCACTTGGGCTTGACGATGTTGTACATGTACAGCAGCTCGCCCTCGTTGCAGTGGCCGGACACGTGCACGGCGGCGTTGTCGCGGTTGACGACCTTGGCGCCGAGCTGCACGAGCTTGTTGATCACCTTGTAGACGCCGTGCTCATTGCCTGGAATCAGGGAGCTGGCGAGAATCACGGTGTCGAACTCGTTGATGTGGATATCGCGGTGGTTGCCGTCGGCGATGCGGCCGAGTGCGGCCATCGGTTCGCCCTGGGAACCGGTGCACATGAAGACGAGCTTGTCGTCCTGCACGTCATGGGCCTGCTTCAGGTCGATGACGGTGTCCTCGGGCAGACGCAGGTAGCCCAGATCTGCTGCGATGGACATGTTGCGGACCATGGAACGTCCGACGAACACGACCTTGCGGCCGTACTTGTGGGCCGCGTCGACGACCTGCTGCACGCGGTGCACGTGGCTGGAGAAGCTGGCCACGATGATCTTGCGCGTGGCCTGTGCGAACGCCTGGTCGAGCGCCGGACCGATGGAGGTCTCCGGCTTGACGAAGCCCGGGACCTCGGCGTTGGTGGAGTCCATCATCAGGAGGTCCACGCCCTTTTCGCCGAGCTTGCCGAATTCCACCAGATCGGTGATGCGGTGGTCGAGCGGCAGCTGGTCGAGCTTGATGTCGCCGGTGTCGATGAGCGAGCCGGCGGGGGTCTGCACGAACACGGCGAGCGCGTCCGGAATGGAGTGCGTGACGTTCACGAATTCCAGGTTGAACGGGCCGACCTTGAGCTTGTCGCGTCCCTTGACCTCGACGAGCGTCGGGTTGATGCGGTGTTCCTTGCACTTGGCCTCAACGAAGGCGAGGGTGAGCTTGGAACCGATCAGCGGAATGTCCGGGCGGAGCTTGAGCAGGTACGGCACGCCACCGATGTGGTCTTCGTGGCCGTGGGTGAGCACGAGCGCCTCGACCTTGTCGAGACGGTCCTTGATGTAGTGGAAGTCAGGCAGGATGAGGTCCACGCCCGGCTGCTCCTCTTCCGGGAAGAGCACGCCGCAGTCGATGAGCAGGATATGCCCGTTGTATTCGACCACGTTCATGTTGCGGCCGATCTCACCCAGACCGCCGAGCGGCACGATACGCATGGAGCCCTTGCGGTACTTCGGCGGGGCGATCAGCACTTCGTCCTGCTGGGGCGCGGTGGATTGCGGCGCGGAATGCGACGGGCGACGGTTCGAACCGTTGCCGCCACGGGATCCACGGGAGCCGCCGTTGCGCGAGCCACCGTTGCCACGGCTGCGGGTGGAGGACTTGGCCTTCTTGGTGGCGGTCTTCTCGGACTTCGCGGCCTTGGTGGTCTTGGATGCCTTGACTGCGGTTTCAGTGCGCTTGGCAGCCTTGCTGCCGCGCTTGTGTGTTGTTGTCTTTGTGGTTTCTTCTGTAGCCATTTCCTAGTTGGATTTCTATTACTAATTGTCTCCGCCTATGCGGAAACGAGGAATTTGGGTGCCTGCCGGCGTTCATGCGCGACAGGCCAGTCGCATCATGCGATTCGGTTCACAGCAGTCCCGCGGCGCGCATGCCCTTTTCCGCGCGCACGAGTTCCGCTTCGCCCGGACCGACGTTCGGCAGGCGCATTTCGGTGGAGTCGAGGATTCCACGCACCTTCAGCGAGGCCTTGGCCATCACGGCCTGGAAGCCATTGCCGTTCATCGCTTCGACGAGCGGCGCCAGCTGCACGGAGATGCGCTGCGCTTCGTGGATATCGCCACGATCGAACGCGTTGGCGAGGTCACGCATCGGACCGGCGGCCGCGTGTGCGATCACAGAGATGATGCCGACGGCGCCGACGGACAGGAACGGCAGGAACAGGCCGTCATCGCCCGAATACCAGGTCAGACCGGTCTCCATACGCTTGCGCACCGCGCCTGCGATGTCGCCGGTGGCGTCCTTGACGGCCTTGACGTGGTCGAGCTCGGCCATACGACGGTAGGTTTCCAGCTGGATGTGCAGTCCGGTACGGCCCGGCACATCGTAGACAATGATCGGCTTGTCCGCGGAATCGTTGACCGCCTTGTAGTGGCGGAACACGCCCTCCTGCGACGGACGAGAGTAATACGGGGCGACCACGAGCACCGCGTCGGCGCCCGCCTCCTGGGTCTGCTCCACCATGCGCACGGTGTGCGCGGTGTCATTGGAACCGGCGCCGGAAATGACCGGCACGTCCACGACCTCCTTGACGGCCTGAACCAGCTCGACCTTCTCCTCCATATGGGTGGTCGGCGATTCGCCGGTGGTGCCGTTGACCACAAGACCGTCGGCACCATCCGCCACGAGCTGCCTCGCCAGCTGTTGCGCGGCTTCGAAATCTACGGCTCCGTCGGCCTTCATGGGGGTGACCATGGCCGGAAGGATACGTCCGAAGGGAGCAGGATCGAGCAGATGCATTGTACCGTCGTCAGTCTTAGGGCTTGTCATACGGCTAACGGTACTTCCCTCTGCGGACGCTTTCGATTTCATGAGACGCGAAAAATCACATTTTGGAAGGCCTGCCGACGACGACCGCGACGACGCACTGCAGGAAAGCGACGAACGTGAACACCATCAGCGGCACATGATGGCCGCCGGTGGTCTGGACCAGCACGCCGAACATAAGCGGGCCGAGCGAGGCGATCAGATAGCCGAACGACTGCGCGACGCCCGACAGCACCACGGTTTCGGCGCTGTCATGCCCGCGCAGCGCGATCAATGCGAGCGCCACCACCAGGGACGCGCCTTGCGCGCAGCCGCCGACGAACGCCCATACCGGCATGAGATGCGGCAGCAGCAGCATGCCGAGGCCGGCGATCAGCATGGGAGCGCTGGCGGTGAGCGCCGCGCAGACCTGGTTGCCGCGCACGTTCATGAGTTTCGGAATGAGCAGGCCGGAGAAAATGCCGATGCCTTGGAAGATGAACAGATGCACGCCAGCGGTGGAGGCATCGTAGCCGATGGATGCGGAGATGGACGGCATCCAATTGGACATGGTGTAGAAAGCGGATGATTGCAACCCCATGAAGGCCGTCACGTACCACGTCATCGGACGGCGCAGCACGCGGGTGAACACGCCATGCGACGATTGCGTGGAACATGCCGGTCGCTGTGCGGAATGCGGGTTTTGTGCGTTGGCCGTCGTGCTGCGATCGCCAATATCATCGATATCGCCAGTATCGCTGGTTTCGATGGTGCCGCCGGCGGAAGCGATAACGACTTTGCGATTGTGCAGGATACGCAACGCCCACAGCGCGGCGACAACCAGCGGAGGCACACTCCAGAAGGCGAGTGACGCACGCCAACCGCCCCACATCTGCGCAAGCGGCGCGGACAGCAAACCTGCGGTGGCGCTGCCGGCGGTGATGCAGCCGGAATAGACGCCGGTCGCCATCGCGACATGGCCGGCGTAGTCACGTTTTGCGATTACCGGAACCAGAACGTTGCCGACGGCGATGGCGGAAGCGAACACCACCGTGCCCAGCCAGATGCCAACGCCGCCGCCGAACGAGCGGATGGCGTCGCCCGCCGCGATGCACAGCAGGGCCAGCAGAATCGACATGTCGATGCCGATGCGGCGTGCAAGGAACGTGACCAGCGGGCTGACCGCAGCGAAGGCGAGTAGGGGAATCGCGGTCAGCACGCCCTGCACTCCCTCGGCCCAATGAAGGCCAGTACCTATTTGCGAGAGCACCGGACCGACCGCCGCGATGGAGGGACGCAGATTCAGCGATACGAGGAAGACCAAGGCAGCCCACGGTCCAGTGGAAGGAAGGTCGTACGCCAACGCTCCGTTTATCTTGTTCACAATGCCTCCATTCCCGTTTTCGCCTCCATGATTCCGGCCGACCGCCGCTATACCGTCAATCACCAAGCTCGCCAAGCGTTTCGAAACAATCGTTGATGTCCTCAATGCGCTTCCGCACGTCGACGTCATCGCTTCCGAGACGTTCCCCCACCTCGTCCGCGAAGAGGGCAACCAAAGCGAACGCCGCAGTGAAGCTTGAAAGCATATGCGAGTTCAACGCCACGTTGAAGAAGACGACGTTGCGTCCGATAAGGGCATTGCGTGCCGCGACGTCGCCTATTACCACCACGGTGACCCCACGTTCGAGTAACACGTCGACAAGTCGGGCGAAAAAAGGAGGACGCCGACCCACGCCGACGATGACGGCCACATCGTCCGATGAGTAGTCAGTCAATTCCTCTGCGATAGATTGCCCCGGATGCGGGAGAATATCGATGTTTCCACGCAGCTGCAGCAATTGTTCACGCAAATGAAGCGCCACGGGATATCCATTGCGGTAACCGACCACCGCGACATGCGGAGCCATGGCCATGTCCCGGCATGCGGAATCCAATTGCGCGCGGTCGATGTCCTCAAACGTATGTTTCAGGCTTTCCGAATCCCTGAGCAAATGGTCGGCAAGCAAATCATCGCAGCGAACATTTCGCACGGTTTCCGGAGCGCCTGGACGGTGGATACGGCGCACGTCGCGTCTGAATTCACCCGCATTCGAATAACCGAGCTTGCGGTACAGGCGGCTGAGCGTCGGCTGCGAGATGCCGCTCAACTGCGACAATTCCACGGAATTGCAGACCAGCACGTCGGTTAGATGACCCAGAATGAACTGCGCGGCCTCACGTTCCGTCGCAGTCAGCGAATCGAAGGATTCCCGGATGCGCGCCACCAAGCCGAGGTCCGCGGCAGCATTGCCTTCCTCGTCCATGGCGTCCTTCGAAGCCCCCATATTGTCTGAAAGCATAATTCCAGAAGTCACGCTCATCGCCCTTCCCTGCAGTACATTCTCACGCGGCGCATCCGCTCTCCTGACGATGCTACCCCTTGCTTTCCGGGTTTCACCAGGTTTGGCCGCCGACAACTGTCACGACGAATGAAGAATTTCAGATGCCGTAAGCACTGAAATGCATCCATCACAGGCAGTGGCGGCGCCTCTTGGCAACGCGACCCACCATCAGGAAATGACCGACCATGGCAAAAACAGCTTACCCCACACAATCAACATCGCATATCGGGCGGATTCGGCATAGAAGAAACGGTGCCAAACCAGCGAAATGGGCGACTAACGCGGCAACAAAATCCCCGACTGCTGCGAACACTGTTGAACGCGGCATCGCGCCCGGCCGAATGCGAGGCGAACGCGGTGCGCAAGATCGTACGGCTGGTGGCACGCACCGGCTGCCGCACGCATATTCTGCACGTGTCCAGCGGTCTGAGCGTGGACGTGCTGCGGCGGGCGAAGGCCGAAGGACTGCCGGTCAGCGCGGAGACCTGTCCGCATTACCTCACGTTGGATTGCGACCATATTCCCGACAACGCCACCGCGGTCAAATGCTGTCCGCCGATTCGTGATCTGCATGAGCAGGACGCGCTATGGGCGGGGCTTGCCGACGGCACGTTGGATGGTGTCGTCACCGATCATTCCCCGGCCAGCGCGGATATGAAAGCCGGCACGCTCGCCACCGCGTGGGGTGGCGTTTCCAGTCTGCAGGTCGGATTCCGCGCGGTGTTGACGGGTGCGATGCGGCGCGGCTTGAGTTTGGCCGACGTCGTGCGGTGGATGTCGTGCAACACCGCACGGCTTGTGGGACTTGACGATCGTGGCGATATAACGCCGGTATTGCGGGCCGATTTGGCGATTATTCGCCCGTACGAACGGTTTGTTGTGGATGCTACCGCTTTGGAAAGCCGCAATCCGATCTGCGCCTGCGATGGCATGACGCTTAACGGCGTCGTCACGCGCACGTTTGTAGCGGGGCGGGACGCGCTCTCCGGAGTGCGGGAGGGGAATCTTATCGTTCGTCCGTGAATCGGAATCCGTAAATCAACCATTCAACAAAAATCCCCAACCCGCCGACGGCCGGATGTCATTCGATGTCGGCAGATTGGGGACGGACGAGAATCAGGTCTCAGCCCAGGTAGGCGGCCGGGTTCTGGGCGAACTTGTCGGCGCAACCGGGGTTGCAGAAGTAGTAGGTGACGCCGCCGTATTCGCGGGTCGCGGCCGCGGTGGCCGGATCGACGCTCATGCCGCAAACCGGATCCTTCGCAACGTTCGCCGCGGAATCGCCCATATTCGAAGCCATGCCGTGGCCGTCATGACCGCCGCAGCAGTGTCCGGCGCCCATCGCGCCCATGTTCTCGGCTTCCTTCTTGGCCTTGTGATCGCTGAACAGTCCCATGATCGTTCCTTTCCGACTGTGCTGGTTGCCATTATTTTTGCTCGGATCGGGCTTGCGTACCCGATACGTCTTGTTTTTCGCCGCCTCCGCGTCCGGATCGAACAGGCGCAGCCGGCTTGCGTTCGTCACCACGCACAACGACGAGAACGCCATCGCGGCGCCGGCGATCATCGGATTCAGCAGCGTTCCGGTGAACGGATACAGCACGCCGGCCGCGATCACGATGCCGATGCTGTTGTAGCCGAGTGCGAAGCCGAGGTTTTGCGCGATGTTGCGCATGGCGGCATGCGTCAGGTCGAGCGCGTGCACGAGTCCCATCAGCGATCCGCCCATCAGTGTCACGTCGGCGGATTGGATGGCCACGTCGGTGCCGGTGCCGATGGCGAATCCGACGTTGGCTCGGGCGAGGGCGGGCGCGTCGTTGATGCCGTCGCCGACCATCGCCACCGTATAGCCTTGCGATTGGAGTTTTGCGATTTCGTCGGCCTTGCGTTCCGGCCGCACGCCGGCGATCACATGACGTTCGTCGATACCGACCTGGCTTGCGATGGCGCGTGCGGTGGTCGGATTGTCTCCCGTGAGCATGACGGCTTCGACGCCACGTTTGCGGAGCAGTTCGATGGCTTGGCGCGAGTCGGCTTTCGGCACGTCGACGACGGCGACGATGCCGGCGAGATGGCCGTCGATGGCCGCTAGGATCGGCGTTTTGCCTTGCTGCGACAGGCGTTCCATGTCGGCGATGATGGCGTCGAGGTTCGTATCGTGGATGGTCTCGGAGGCAATTTCGGAGGTATCGGACGTAACGTCGGGCATGTCGACGTCAAGGTCGTCGATCAGGTCGGTGTTGCCGACGGCGACGGTGTGCGGCAGACCGCGGAAGGTGACACGCGCGGTGACGCCACGGCCGGCAATCGCCTGAAAATCGGTGGTTTGCGCGAGTTCCGCAACGTCCGCGACGTCGGCTTTTTCCGCAGCTGCGGCAACGATCGCAGCAGCGAGCGGATGCTCGGAATCACGTTCGGCGGCGGCGACAATCGTCAGCAAATCATCGGGACGCCGATGCCACACGCCCAACGGCAGCACATCGGTAAGGGTGGGTTTGCCGGCGGTGATCGTGCCGGTCTTATCCAATACGACGGCATTGACTTTGCCGCATGTTTCCAACGCTTCGGCGGAACGGACCAGCACCCCCATGCGAGCCGCGCGGCCAGTCGAGACCGTCACCGACAACGGAGTCGCCAGTCCGAGCGCGCACGGGCAGGCGATCAGCAGCACCGATACCGCGGCGACCAGCGCGTGCGTGACACGCGGTTCGGGGCCGAACGCGAACCACAGCGCGCACGACCATACGGCGATGAGTACCACGGCCGGCACGAAAACGCCGGAGATACGGTCCGCCAATCGTTGCACGGGGGCTTTCGAGCTTTGTGCGGCGGCCACCATGCCGATGATCTGCGCGAGCACGGTGTCCTTGCCGACTTTCGTGGCGCGGTACCGCAGCGAGCCACCACCGTTGATGGTGACGCCCGTCACTTCGCTGCCCTCGGTTTTGGCGACCGGCATGGCTTCGCCGGTGATCATCGATTCGTCCACGGTGGAGCTGCCGGATATGACGATGCCGTCGACCGGCAGCTGCTCGCCGGGGCGGATGGCGATGATGTCGCCGACGCGCACGTCATCGATGGCGATGCTGGTTTCCTTGCCGTCTCGCACCACGCGGGCGGTTTTCGGTTGCAGACCCGCCAATGCGCGCATGGCTTCACCGGTGCCTTTGCGGGCGCGCGCTTCGAGCAGCTGGCCGACAAGCATAAGCGTGACGACCACACCGACCGCTTCGAAATACGGTTCGCGCGCGTTCTCGGGCAGGACGTTCGGTGCGAAGGTGACCACGCAGGAGTAGGCGAATGCGGCCAGCGCACCAAGGCTGACGAGCGCGTTCATCTCCGGCGAGCGGTGAGCGATCGCGGCGAAACCGCTGCGGAAAATCGGCAATGCCGCATAGCCGACAATCGGCAGCATCAGCAGGAATTGCAGCCAGTTCGGCATCGGATACAGCATGAGCATGGTGGAGCCGAACACGGGAATCGTGCAGACGGCCGCCACGATAAGACGGGTGATGAGGGCGCGAATTTCCGATTCCGATCCGCGCGATTTGCCCGAATCACCCGAACCGGACGTTTGGACGGCGCCTTTTTGCGCGTATTGCACGCCTGTTTCCGCGGAACCGGATGCGTGGGCACCGTCAGCAGTCGCGCGAATGTCCGAATCGCCGGAATCGGACATACTGGCGCCGACGGAACCAACCGCGGAACCGGCGGCGGCACCGACACTTGCATGCTTTCCCGGCAGTATGCGCAACGTGCCGTGCAGCATGTTCATACCGCATGCGAAGGGATACTCGCCCGGCTGGTCGGGATGAAGCGTCAGCGTGGTCGTGCGGAAGGCGGGCAACGCAAGATCGACCCCGAAATCGGAGAACACGACATGCGACGAGCATTCGCCGTCTTCCTTGCGATCGAAGATCAGCCGCAACGGCATGCCCGCTTCAGCTTCGATGACGGCTGGGTTATACCCGCCTTTGACTTCGACGACCGCTTCCTGCACGCCGTCGCGCAACGGCGCACGATACGCTTTGCGCGGTGCGAAGAAGAACCACAGCACGCCCGCCGTGACGAGCAGCGCCATAATAAGCGCGATTGCGATGTGCATATTCCAGCCGCCTTCCGTCCGTGATTGGCCTTCGATTTCGGCAAACACCATCACAATATACCCCTATAGGGTATATTGGCAAGAGGGACGAGCAACCTTCAGCCGTAGATAAAATTTTCAGCGCAGCGAGGAGGACGATATGAACGTCACACAACACGGGTACGCAAGCGACCAGAAGAGGATCATCGCACGATTGAATCGCATCGAAGGGCAGGTGCGAGGCATTCGGCAGATGACGGAAAACGGCGAATACTGCATCGACATTCTGACGCAGATTTCCGCAGCGGACAGCGCGCTGAAGTCGGTGGCGCTACTGCTGCTCGACGACCATCTGCACCATTGCGTCGCCAAAGCCGCGGCGGAGGGCGGTACCGTCGCCGACGAAAAGCTGGCGGAAGTCAGCGCCGCCATCGCACGCCTTGCCAAATAATCGGAACAGATCCGCCATAAAAAAACTGCCGACAGGAGACACATGCACCCGTCGGCAGTTTGAAAAAAGAATTACGATTACAGGTCGAGGAAGTGGTCGAGGCCGACGGTCAGACCCGGGTAGGTTCCGGTGGAGACCTTGCGCACGGCCAGCAGCACGCCCGGCATGAAGGAGATGCGGTCGAAGCTGTCGGCGCGGATGGTCAGCTGTTCGCCGGAGTTGCCAAACAGCACCTCCTCATGGGCGTTGAGGCCACGCAGACGCACGGCGTGCACGTGGATGCCGTCCACCACCTGGCCGCGGGAGCCGCCATCGGTTTCGGTGGCGTCCGGAACCGGACCCAAGCCGGCCGCCTTGCGCGCTTCGGCGATGCCCTGCGCAGTGTGGAAAGCGGTGCCGGACGGAGCGTCCACCTTGGTCGGGTGGTGCAGTTCGATGACTTCCGCGGATTCGAAATACGGCGCCGCGACCTTTGCGAAATGGTCGGCGAGCACCGCGGAAATGGCGAAGTTCGGCGCGATGAACACGCTCTGGCCCTCACGCGGGGCCGCGGCGAGCGCGGCGCGCACCTGGTCGAGCTTCTCTTCGGTCCAGCCGGTGGTGCCGACCACCACGTCGACGCCCTGCTTGACGAGGGCGAGCACATTGCCCAGCGACACGCTCGGCACGGTGAACTCCACCACGACGTCGGTGTTTTCGGGGGTGATGGCGGTCAGGTCGTCACCTGCGTCGAGCGCGAGCGCGAGTTCGGTGTCGGCGGCGGAATCGACGGCGTCGACCACATGCGAGCCCATACGGCCTTTGGCGCCGACTACGGAAACCTTGATCATTGCAGCTCCTTGATGTTTTCGCGGACGCGCATGTTGCGCATGTCGTACGTTTGCCGTGCGCATGTGTTCGAAATCGCGTGTCCGCGTCCATAACGTGTTCCACTTATGAATCTAAAGAGACGCTTCGACGCGGAGGCAGGCGGCTATGACGCTTGACGATCGAACGTCGGTCAGCCGCGGCGGCGCACCAGCAGCCAGCCGATCAGCGCGAACGGAATCGAACAGCCCACGAACACGGCGGGCAGGCTCAATCCCGCGCCCGGATCGAAATGGTCGAGCACGATGCCGGTGATCATGGAGCCGAACGACGCGCCCATTGTGCCGGCGGTGCTCACCCAGGACAGGCCTTCGGTAAGCGATTCCTCGGGCACGGTCTCCTTGACGACGAGGTTGCCGGAGGCGAACACCGGCGAAATGGTCAGACCGGTGAGGATCTCCACCAGTCCCATCACGATCAGGTTGCCCTGGCACAGGTGGATCACCACGAAGCCGACGGTCATCAAGGCGAGGAACATGATCATGTGACGCCAGCGGGAGCCTTTGAGCTCGCGCGAGCCGAAGATCAGCGCGCCCATGCAGGATCCGACGGCCAGCATGGCCAGCTGCACGCCCAGCACGGAGTCGAGGTGCAGCGATTTCATGACGGCGGTCATGGACGTGTCGAACGCGGTGAACGCCATGTTGAACACGATGAACACGGCGAGGAGCGGCAGCACACCCGCATAGGTGAGCACGTTGCGCTTGTTGCGGTCGCGATCGCCCGTCTTGAGCCGATCCAAATCGAAACGGTCCGCGGAAACCGCGGCACCAGCGGCACCGCCGGCCGCCAATCGCACGTCAGCATCGTCCGTATCGGCCGCGACGACCGTGATTTCGCGCAATACCGGCGGTTGAGTGTCACGCAATGCGAAGAACACGGCACCGCCGAACGCGCAGGCGAGGGTCGGCACGAACAGCTGTGATACGGGATGCACGGACGCGGCCAGGAAAGCCGCCAGAATCGGCCCGAAGATGAACACGATCTCGTCGATGGCGGATTCGAGCGCATACGCGGTGTTGAGCAGGTCCTCCTTGTCGGCGCGGTCGAGCACGTACGCCCAACGGGTGCGCACAAGCGCGCCGAACGAGAACTGCGTCATGCCCATGACCACGGCAAGCACGAACAGCAGCGGAATCGGCACGCGCATCAGCGCGGCGAACGCGAAGCCCAGCATGACGATGATCTGCACCGTCAGGATCACCGGACCGACCTTGCGCTGGCCGAACCGGTCGAACAGGCGCGCGTACAGCGGCGTGACCGCGGCGGTGGCGAGCACGTACGCGGCGCTCATCACGCCGGCGATCGTCCAATTGTCGTACATGTGGTTGAGCGCGAGCACGATACCGAGGCCCATCATGGACATCGGCAGTCGCGCGATGGCTCCGGACACGCAGAACGCCTTCGTGCCGGGAATGCGGAAAAGCTGCGCGTATGGCGATTGCGTTTTCTGCGATTCGTGCGGTTCGTGCGATTGCGATTGCGGTTTCGCGCCCGTCACGCCGTCACCTTTCCCCGGTAGATGAACATGTCGTCGAACAGTGGCGGCACTTCGCCGTCGGCACTGCCGCCGAGCCGGGCGACCGTCTCGCTTGCCGTGCGGTGCGCGATGCAGTCCAACCCCTTGTGGTCGTAGAAGCTCACGTCGCAGTCGGAATCGGTGTGCAGGTAGAACGCGGGCACGTCCCATGCGGCGAAATGCTCCTGCATGCGTCTCCAAAGCCGCCCGCCCACACCGTGGCCGCGCACGTCGGGGTTGACGATGAACAGTTCCAGCTCGCCCATGGTGGTTTCGTTGGCGCGCCCTTCGCGTTCCAGATCGAGTTCCACCGAGAAGCCGGATTTCAGCGCCGCCATATGCTTGGCGGCCTCCGGATCGGCGTCGATGCGGCGTTCCAAGGCCTTCATTTCCTCGCCGACTTCGATTTCGTCGAGCTGCGGCGCCTCGCCGGCGACGCGGATGAACGTGACGCCCGCGAGTGTGCCGTCGGCGGCGAACGCGCCGTTGGCGAACGTGGTCGGCAGCAGGTAGTGCAGCACGAAATATCGGGAGATCAGCCGCGACATGTCCGCGCCGACCTTGTCCACATCCTGCGGCCAGGTACGGTCGAACAGGTCGACCACCGCGTCCAGATCGCCCCAGCCGATGGGACGGAAGACGATTGCCGATGCGTTGTTTGTTCCGGCACCCATGCCGGCGTTCGGGATTGCGGTTGCGCTGTTCGCAGCCATATCAAACACTCCTTAACTGTCGTTGCGTCCGGCATGTGCGCCCGCCCACACATGCTGCACGAGGGTAGCGGCGTTCCTCCACAACGCTGCCTGCATAGCGGTTTCTCCCGCAGGCAGGCCGGAAAGCGCCGCTCCCCCGCTTTCTTCGGTCAAGGAGCCATTGCGCACCGGCACTAGTCGTTGTCGGATTGCTGCGGAATTCCGTAGCTCAACTCGGCAAGGATCTCTTCTTCTGTTTTGTCGAGGGCGTCAAGCTCCCGATCGGCCTCGTGAGGCTCACTCACATAGTAGAGACAGGCGTCGATTGCATCCAACGGCACCCCTTCCATCGCCGCGAGCAGCAGGCGGTACAGGTCGAGCTGTGCGAGCTTCTCCTTGATTTCGTCCGGTTTGCGTGGTTTTACGCCGGTTTTCCAATCGACCACGGTGTAGCGTTTCGTCTCGTCCGTTTCGTCGAGACCGCCGAAGAACACCGCGTCGAGTTTGCCGTTGACGATGGTGCCGAGCTGGGGCATGTCGACGACGAGCTGGCGTTCCGCCCATGCTGGACGTCGTTTTGCCCACGGCGAAGCGACGAGACGACGCTGCCAAGCGGCCAGTTTCCGTTCGTCTCGCAATCGGGCGTCCTGCGATGGTGCGTCCTGCGATGGCCCGCCGCCGTTGTCCGCGTCGACTTGCGTATCACCTATCAATGCGATCAGTTCCGCACGCGACTGCGCGGCCATACCGGCAGCACCTTCCGTACCGCCGATGCCGTCGACGTCCGCATCGGCCATGATGAACCGTTCCGCCCATGCGTGGAACCGCGTGCCGAGTTGGGCGGCCGGCGAGGCGACCTTCGGAATCGGACGGACCAGACCACGCCAGTAGGCGCGGGAGTCACGCTCGCCCATGGAGCCGGCGCGCGCTTGCAGCGAGGTGACGTTTTGGCGGCCGGCAGCAAGGATACGTTCGCCTTTGGCACGCACGGCCTCGTCGAAGGCGTCCTGCGATTCGCCTGCGTCAGCCACGTCCGGTTCCGGCATGAGATGTTCGTCGGCGACGAGCAGTTTGGCGAGACGCAGCAGTGAGTTTCCGGTTTCCGGCGATGGCGTGGCGGATTCATCGGCAACGTCGCCCTGCGTTCCCGTGGATTCAGCGATATTCGGTTCGTCGGATTCGACGGCACGTACCTGTTCGGCCGCGGCACGCAGCTTGTCGGCGACATCGGCGCTCAGATCGCACGGCCAAGGCAAAGTATGGTCGTCCGAGACCGGTTCGAGCGGCGTGTTCCACGCATCGCCCACCACGGCATTCTCGAAATCGCGGGCGTGTTCGCCTACGAAATAGCCGTCGGGCAGGTCAAGTCCCAGCGTGTGCGGGGAGCCGTCCACATCGTCGGACAGGTTGTCCGGTTCGCGTACCGCGGTGACGATTCCGTTCATCGAATCGCGCGTCTCCAGCCAGAAATTCGACGGCGCGGCGCTTTTCTTTCCCTCCGCCAGGTGGGAGTCGCGGCTCGTCTCGTTGCATCCGCTGTATACGAGCAGCGCCTCGTAGCGGGCGCGCGTCAACGCCACGTAGGCGAGACGGCGTTCGTCGGCGTGCAGTCGGCGGCCGTATTCCTCCTGTTGCGTCAGGTACAGGCTTGCCGGATCCCTTCCTTCCATATCGTCGACGGCCATGGTTCGCAAGGTGCCGAACACCTCGTCGTCGATCACTTCCGCATCGTCCAATCCGTCGAGCGATTCCACGGGATTGCCCCCGATGGGCGCGTCGTGCGGGAATCGTGGCAGGATATCCGCGTCGGCGCGCACCGGAACCGGCACCGCGGACGGGTCTTCCAGCCAAGTGCGGGCTTTTTCGAAGTATTCCGGCGGCTCCCATACGCCGTCGCGCCGACCGCCCGGATGGTCTTCGTCCGTTTTGACGCTCAGGTGGTCGCCTTGACTGGACGGGAAGGTGCCGTCGCGCATGCCGACCACGGCCACGGCGTCCCATTCCAGGCCTTTCGACTGGTGCACGGTCATGAGCACCACATCGACGGGGGTATCTGGTGCGGTTGCGTTGTCGTCGGACGCGTCACGCAGCGAATCCACCCACGAGATGAACGCGCGCAGGCTTGGCGTGCCCTGCGCGGCGATTTCCTGCAAGTAGGTGTCCACCAGAGACAGCATCGCGTCGAGTGACGAAGCGGCATGCGATGTGGCACGATTGCCGGCATCCGGATGCCGCATCCGTTCGGCGAGCAGCAGGTCGATGTCCAGTCCGAGCGCGGTGATGGCCGTGCGTACCACTTCCGGCAACGGATGACCGGCCGTGCGCTGCACCTGTTGGATGACGCGACCGGCGTGGATGACGCTCGCGGCTCCCGTACGGCTCAATACGCCGTCGACGAGGTGCCGCAGATCGCCGCGCAGCAGCACGTCGATCAGGAAGACGGCGTTGGGCACTTGGTCGCGGTAGGCGCGCACGGTGGCGCGGATGTCGGCGTCGGACGGATTCGCATCCGCCTCCACGATGCCGGCCGACACGAGCGCGCGGTAGCGTTGCGCGGTGTTGAGCCGTTCGGCGATGCCGGCGAGCGCCTGCAGATCGTCGGCGGACAGGCCGAATCGTGGTGTGGCGAGCAGCCGCATGAGCGCGGCGCTGTCGGTGTGGTCGCATACGACGTGCAGCAGGGCGAGGATGTCTTTGATTTCGGGACGTTCCAGGAGTGCGGCCTGGCCGACGACGAGTGTGGTGAGGCCGGCTTGTTCCAGTGCGTCCTCGTAGGCTGGCATCTGCGTTTTGGAGCGGAACAGGAGCGCCACGTGCGGACGGTTGTCTTTGGCTCCGTCGGCGAGCTCGTTTTCGGTTGGCGTGTGCAGTGCGATCGCTTGTTTGGCGAAGCGTACGATGGCGTCGATTTCCTGGCCGAATGTGGCGTAGCCGAGCACGCCGAGCGTACCTTCGGGGGCGTTGTCGATATTGGCGAGCGGGGGCACGTCCACTTCGCGCATAAGCGAACTGCCGCGACGTCTGGCGGGCAGGCGCAATGGTTTCGTCAGATTGTTGGCCGCTTCGAGCACCATGCGCGAGTTACGTCGGGTGACGGTCAGCGTGTAGGGCTTGTCGGTGGCGTCGTGGCCGAAGTCGTGTTGCAGCATGCGGAATGCGCCGGGGCTGGCTCCTCGCCATGCGTAGATCGATTGGAAGGGGTCGCCGACGGCGTTCACCGCGCTGCGATGGGTGGAATCGGCGTGGAACAGTGCGGTCAGGAGGGCCGCCTGCGTGGTGGAGGTGTCTTGGTATTCGTCGAGCAGCACGTGCGTGTAGCGTTTGCGGTAGGTGGCTCCGATGGAGGGGAATCGGGTGACGAGTTGGAATGCGGCGATGGTGAAGTCGCTGAATTCGGCCATGTTGAGGGCGCGTTTTTCGGCGTGGTAGTCGGCCACGAGGTCGAGTAGCAGGTCGCGTTTGCGGGCCGTGCCGGCCAATTGCGCGGTCTTGTAGACGCAGAGTTGGTGGCATTGGGCGCGGTATTCGCGCATGCGGGTTTCGAAGGCGGTGTCGGATTCCTTTTTCTTCTGTTTCGGAGCCTTGCCCACTTTCGGCTCGTCATCGGGAACGTCCTCGTCTTCAAGCGCTTTGGCCACTTGCGCCACGAACGCCTTATCCCATGCGCGCACGCGTTCCACGGCTTCGTCGAAGCTGGTGCAGTCGCTGCCGATCATGGCTCCTGCGATGGCGTTGGATAGGGTGAACACGTTGCCGGCGATGGTGGAGAATTTGCCGAGTTCGTCGCCGCCTTGGTCGAAGGCCATGAGCTGGTCCATGTGCTTGTCGAGCACGGTGTGGATGAGCTGCAGCGCTCCGGCTTCGCTCAATGGCTGCGTGTTTTGGTCGAAGCCGACGAGCAGGCCGTATTGGCGCACGATGGTTTGGAAGAACGCGTCATAGGTGGAGACTTCCGGTTTGAGGAAGGCGACGCGCGTACCACGTCCGGCCTGGTTGCGCGTCACGGCAGCGGAAACGCGCGAAAGCAGTTCGGAGGCGGCTTTGCGTGTGAAGGTCAGGCCCAGAATCTTCTCGGGACTGATGCCTTGGTCGATGAGGGTGATGATGCGGCGGGTCATGGTGTAGGTTTTGCCGGAGCCGGCGCCCGCCACCACGACCACGTCCTCGTATGAGGGGGCTTGGATGACGGCGGCCTGTTCCGGACTGTCGGTGAATTTCGGCGTGGCGGCCGGCGCAGTGCCCATCGCATCGCCCTTTGCTGTGGCCCCGTTCGTTGACATGCTTCCGTTCATACCGTTGCTCCCGTTCATGCCACGGTCCTTTCGAATACGGTGTTCTGCTCGCCTTGGCAGGCCGGGCAGACCCCACTGCCGTACGTTCTGCAGTATCCGACGTGTTCCACGGTCGGACGCGCGGTGATGCGGGTGGCCCGGCTCGCCGCCGGCGCATAGAAAACGCGGGGCGTCATGGAAAGCGACCATACCGTCATCTTCGACCGCGATTCCAGAAGTTGCTTCCAATGTTCTTCGCTGACCTGCGCCGGCCGTTCGACGTCGTCGAGGCCGCTGGTGAAGACGCTGGCCATTTTGGGCACGTATTTGCGGGGTATGAAATCGCCCGCGTTGATGCTTCCGCCGGCGAACAGCGCCTGCTGGTGGTACGCTTCGTCGCCTTGCCCTTTGCGTGGCGCGGGTGCCGCGTATTCCATGACGTGGAACAGGGCGCTTTGGGTGATGTCCGGCATGGTTGCGATCGCCTGCGCGCCGCGTTTTCCGTCGTGTTCCGGGAATGCGAGGCCCAGCTGGTAGCAGACGAGCTGCAGGTCGCTGAACAGGGAGCGTCCATTCGGCACTTTGCCGGTTTTGTAGTCAATCAGCCGTACCTGTTCGCGGCCGTCTGCGGTACGGCGGTGTTCAAGACGGTCGATTCTGCCCGACAGGCGTACGGTGAGCCGGTCGCTCATGCCGGTTTCCGGCCAGCCGCCGACGAGCGCGCCCATGATGGCGATGAGTTCGTCGCGGGAGATCGGAGCGTTGCCGTCGATGGCGTTGTAGGCGTCGAGGATGTCGTCGAAGTCGAATTGCGCGGCGAACTGCCGTTCCGCTTCGGCATGGTCCAATGTTCCCACGGTGATGGTTTCGGTGTTGTTCGACGGGTATCCCGTACGGTTCGACTTGACGAAATATGTGGCGATGTTGCGCAATGCGACCGATGCTTTCGCGTCCTTGCCGAGCGCCTTGTACCGTTCCTCGGGGTCGTCGATGGCGTTGAGGTCGCCACGTAGGGTCTTGTATCGGCTGATCATCCATTGGGTGATTTCGTCGATGTTGTCCTCGTCGCTTACCGCGGTGTGGTTTTGGGGCAGGTCGAGGCCGGCTTCGGTGGCCTGTTGCGCGACGGCGTGGATGAGCGAGCCGAAGCTGGTGGCCGCGCTGCCCATGCGTGGGCCGGCGAAACGGTTCTCCAGCATCCAGCACACCGGGCACGCCCACAAACTGTCCACGGCGGATGGAGAAAGGGTGACCACGTCGGATTGGCCGTCTGTTTTTTCGATGGATTCCGGTTGTTCGATAAGCTTCGCCTTGTCGGCATGCTCCGTTTTCCCGTCAGATTCCATCTTGCCGTCGATTTCCGTCATATCGTCGGCTCCCGCATGTTCCGTAAGGAACGCCCAATTGTCGGGATTCGCGGCGGCGATGCCATGCGATGCCAACAACGCCAAGGCTTGCGCGGCATCGCGCGCTTGGGGGGAATCGGTCGGCGCATGGGCCAGCACGCTTCGCGAGGCGGCGACCAGGCCACGTGGGTCGGCCTCCAGTCCCGCGTATTCGCCGGCCTCGCCGACCGCCGTGTACACGCGTGTTTCCGCATCGGCATCCCGGTCGCGGTCGAACCATTCCGGCAGGTAGCCGTAGAGGAAGTCGGACGGCACATGGTCTTCGTTGAGGACCGCGCTTACCGTCACGCGCTCATCGGCGCGGGTGAGCGCCACAAGGAGGCTTTTCTGTTCGGAGGCGAGCACCGCGGCGAGCTGCGCGTTTTCGCGGCCTGCGGAAGTGACGATGTCGTCGGACAGTCGTCCATGCAGCATGATGTCGGCGAGTTCCTCCCCGCCGAACAGGGTGTTGCGCGGCGCGAGGTTCGGCCATTGGCCTTGTTGGAACGCAGGCATGAACACGAGTTTCCAATGTTTTCCGGCAGCTCCGGCGGGCGTGGTGAGCGTCACGGCCTGATCGATCGGCGCGGTGTGCGCCAGGGAGTCGGCTTCGATGGCGAGCGCGCGGACCTGTTCGATGAACGCGTCGATGGTGTGCGCTGCCGTCACGCCGTTCGATTCGCCGCCGGACGCGTAGCTGAACAGGCGCATCGCGGTGTCGAGCCGGTCGTTGGCCGCGCGGCCTTCGGCGTTGTTGCGCAACGCCGTTTTCTGCCAGATTTCGGCTTTGCCGAACGCCTGCCATGCACAGTCGAGCATGTATTGCGGTTCGTGGGATGTCAGGCGTGCCTCCGACCGCAGGGTATCGTCAAGCGTTTTCCACAGGCGTGCGAAGGCTTGCGCTTGGGGGTCTTTGCGGCCCAGTACGGAGGCGATCGCGTCGAGCACGCGGTCGGTGTCGCCTTCCAATAGCAGGATGTACAGCGCGTTCATGCCGAAGGATGGTTCGTCCGCGTCCTCAGCGGCACGCTCTCCCGTCATCAGCCGGTCGTCGGTGTCGATTGCCGGCAGGCCCATGTCGGCAGCGTTTTCCGCGTCCGACGCCGATGCCGCCACGCGTGCGGTGTGGAAGGTTTCGACGTAATCGTTCCAATCGTCGATCAGCTGTGGCAGCAGCGCGCGTCCGGACGTGTCGGACGTGGTCGGATCGGCTGTATCGTCATGCAAACCCGTGGCCAGCGAGCCGAGCGCGTTCATCGCCGATTCGACCACGCACAGCCGAGCCGGACGTTCGCCGGGGGTGGTGATCAGCGGCGAGTTCATGATTGATGCGACGCGTGAGCGCACGTATGCGCCGGCCGTGTCGAGGTTCATGGACGAGGTGGCGATGCCTTGCCGTTTCAGTTCGGCCAGTTCGATCATGGAGAACAGGCCCTGCACGAACGGTTCGTCCTTGAGGGGGTGGGTCACGCTCGAATAGCGTACGGGCACGCCGTCGGCGCGTAGCCGTTCGCCGAACGTGCGCACGGTGGCGTTGTCGTGGGCGATCACGGCCATGTCGTTCCAGTCGCGGCCGTGTTCGAGATGTTCGGTTTTGATTTTCCACACCACGTCGTCGAGTTCTTCGACGGTGGAACGGTACATCGCGGCTTCAAGACTGCCGTCGTGCGTCTCCGGTATGGCGATGGCCGGCATTTTGCCGGGGCGGTTCGCCAGCGCGTCGTCGGTCGATTCCGTGCTGGCGATGGTCAGGCTCACGCGGCTCGCCACCGCGGCCAGGTCCGTGCCTTCGGCCATATGGGACGGTTCCAGCCGTACCAGTCGCGCGCCCAATCGCGATTGCGCCATGTTGAACAAATATTCAGGGTACGATCCGCGGAACGTCTGCACCGCCTCGTCGGGGTTGCCGACGAGCAGCAGTCGCACGCCACGGTTGCGCAATGCGGTGAGAAAGTCGAAGCCGGCGAGTGTGGCGTCCTGGAAATCGTCGACGATGACGAGTTTCGGCAGGTCGGACGTTTCGGCTTCGTTCACGGCGGCCGCGGCGTCGATCATGAGCTGCGAGGCGTCGAGACGGTATTGGTCCGGATATGCCTCGTTGATGGCCTGGTTGTATTCGGCGCGCAGCGCGAAGGCGAGCCGCCATTGCACGCGCAGTCGTTCGCGTCGTTCGTCAAGCGTGCCGTGCTCGTCGGCAGCGCGGGAAATCAGCGCGTCTTCGAGTTCCGGTTTCGCGCCGATCTCGTTCATGCGGGCAAGCATGTCGCGCAGCTGGTTGGCGAAGGCGTCGGTGGCGTCGTCCACCACCATGCCCGACCAGTCGGCGACCACGAAGTAGGTGCGCAATAGCGCGCAGGTGGAGCATTCGTCGCCGTGCTCGGCATGTTCGGCATGCCTGGCGAGCACACGGCGGATGACCACGTCCTGTTCGGCCCCGTTGAGCAGTTTCGGCAGGGGTTGTCCGGCATGCGATCGCACGGCGGTCATGATGCGGAACGCGACGGCTGGCAGGGTGGTGACGGGGCGCGCCTGCGAAATCGCGGACAGTTCGCGGATCACGGTGTCGCCGAGCCGGTCGGCCACCTGTCTGCCGGAGACCGTCATCACGGCGTACGCGTCGCCATGCCGCTTCATCGCGGCGACCAGCATGTCCAGCGCGAACCGGGTCTTGCCGCTGCGGGGTGCCCCCGCAACCAATGTCGCGTCATCGAGATCGTCCACATCCATCATGTCTCCCCAGCTTAGCCGAACGGTCCGGCCACGAATCGCATATCATCGTCCGAAGCCGTCCTGAAAACGTCATCGTGGACACCGCCATCTTTATATATGGACATCGATACCCTCTACAAAGTTTTTCGGACACCGCCACCAATAAGATTGACTAGCGGCGCAGCCCGGGAAGGTTCAACAGCGAACAGACGGCCTGCCCATGACGACGAGTACGGTCGAAGCATAGACGCAACGCACGGAACCGGGCAGGAACTACAGGAAAGAGGAAGCATGGAAGCCTCAAGGAGCATTCCCCCTCAGATTCCCGGCTACACACTGATCAAACGGCTGGGCTCCGGTTCCGAAGCCGACGTGTACCTGTACCAGCAGCTTTCCCCGGCCCGTCAGGTGGCCATCAAAATCAGCAAGAACACGCTCGACCCACGTGCCGCGGTCCGCTTCCGTTCCGAAGCGAATTTCATGGGGCAGATCTCCACACACCCCTACATTCTTTCCGTCTATGAGAACGGCGTGACCGTCAACGGGCGCGGCTACACCGTGTTCGAATACGCTCCGGGCGGCAATTACAAGACGTTCCTCGAGCATGGCCGTCTCACCGCCGACCAGATGCTCACCGTCGGTATCGATCTGGCGAGCGCGCTGTTCACCGCGCATCGCAAAGGCATCATCCATCGAGACATCAAGCCCAGCAATATTCTCATCAACGCGCACAATATGCCCATGCTCGCCGATTTCGGCATCGCCGGGTCCGTCTATGGGCGTCCGGGTGTCGGCTTCACCATCGCGTGGGCCGCGCCGGAGGTGCTTGCCCAAGGCGGTGGCGGCAATGAATCGTCCGATATCTATTCGCTTGGCGCCACGCTGTTCGCCATGCTGATCGGCCAATCGCCGTACGAGTATTTCTACGCCGATGTGCTGGGCGATTCCCAACGGCAGGTGCGGGCCGAACGGCTCAAGTCCGTCATTCTCAACAATCCGCTGCCCAAGCTCAACCGTCCCGACGTGCCGGCCGAAGTGGAACGGGTGTTGCGTAAGGCCTTGAGCCGTACGCCCGAGGATCGTTACTATTCCGCGTTGGAGTTCGCGCGCGACATGCAGCGCGTGCAACAGGCCTTGTATGGCCGTGCCGTGCAGACCACCGTCGAGGGTGTGCCGGATTATCCGCAGAACATGTACGCGCAGACTTCCGCATTCGACCAGTCCGCCCCGGTTGCGAAACAGCATGCCCGGTGGGCGAAGCCGTTGGCCGTCACGGTTGCTGCGGCGGGCGCCCGGGGGGGGGTGGGGGTGGGGGTCGGTTCGGGTCGG
>OGQT01000668.1_pt1 | contig 30116 bp, 28 predicted proteins | sample 1553261 | NCBI WGS metagenome assembly OGQT01 (sample SAMEA2579992, study PRJEB22360) | human gut metagenome | biome: human gut; feature: human-associated habitat; material: faeces | place: Denmark | collected 2008/2010
ATAGACTGTGCGGTGATTTCAGTCACTAGCATTCACCTCCATCTGTCTTTTCTTTGAGAGCAATGCGGGCACGATCAAATCTAGTGCGAACGCTTGCGTCCACATAGCGACCACCCGTGCTCATAATGATGCCGCCCTGAATGGAGGGGTCAATGTGCTCGACAAGCACGCATTCCCTACCCAAGTCGGATTCGGCCTTTTTAGTAATTACAGTTCGCAAGTTGTCATCAAGCTCTACAACCGTCGTTACGTCAACAACGTTGAAGTTCAGCTTGGATTCAATGAGCTCTTCATACTTGTGATAAATGCCGCGAAGCTTGCCCATATCGCACCTAGATGCCATAACGCACAGCAACGAAACAAGAATCTCGTTGTATGAACCAAACACTGCCTTCACGATGCCTTCGCGCTCTTCGGGGGTATAGCCCTCGTCATCACACGCAAGACGAAGATCAATGTTCGAAGCCATGAAACCAAGGATCTCCAGCATCTGGTTGCGGATCTCAACGACCGCTTCCTTACCGCCAGCGGCATTAGCGCCATCGATTGCAGCATTTGCGTATGCTGCGATCGTTTCATTGATGACATGACGATTAGGCATTTAAGCTACCTGCCTCTTTTACGTAGCGTTCGATGAGCTTACGATGCTCTTCGTCGCTGAAATCTTCGCCGATCAAGCGAGATGCTACTGCGATAGACGTATCAGCCATAGAATCCTGAAGTTCCTTCATAGCTGCACGCTTTTCTGCTTCAATAGCAACCTTTGCCTTCTCGATCATTGCGTCTGCTTCTGCACGTGCGCGATCGGCGATTTCCTTTTCAAGAGCTTCACCGGACTTCTGTGCATTGTTGAGCATATTCTGAGCCAAAGACTTTGCGTCTTCGAGCTGCTCTTGATACTCAGCCAACAGACGTTCACTTTCCTGGCGAGCTTCTTCAGCTTTTTCCAGGTTAGTCTTGATCGTGTTCTCGCGCTTTTCGAGCATGCCCTCAAACAGAGGCCAACCGAACTTAGCAAGAACAATCCATAAAATAATGAAGGCAACGAGCATTGGAATGAATTCTTCCATCTGAGGAAGAATTGCTTCAATTCCTGCTCCACTTTCTGCGGCGAAAGCGGACATTGGGCAAACTGCGGACGCAGCAGCAAAAGCGAGAACACCGCTTGTGCAGTTACGTACATATTTGCTTACAGTTGCGTTCAATTCGCTTGCCTCCTTTTCTTCTGATCGGAATTTCATCAACTCTCGTTGGATTTACTAGCCGATGAAGAAAAGAACCAAGCCGAGCAGTGCCAATGCCTCAGACATTGCAGCACCGATGAAGAAGTAGCCCATGAGCTGACCCTTCATTTCTGGCTGGCGAGCAGCGGATACGCAGAGACCGTAGGTAGCGATACCGATACCAATGCCAGGGCCGATTGCTGCGAGGCCATAGCCAACGACCTTAAGCGCAGCGATAGCGAGTGTAAGTTCCACGATTACCTCCTTTATTGGGATGAGAGCCTATCCCCCATCCTTATTACCTTTCAGCTGTAAGTTCTTATGTACCAGCTGTAGTACCAAAATGATGCGGCAGCTTACCAACCCTTGTTAAGCTGCCAACGCCCGATATTCAGGCGCAAGCCAAAACTGTTTCTTCTTGATCAGTGAGGATGGATGGCCATACCGATGTAGGAAGAAGACAGGATGGTGAATACGTATGCCTGCAAGAATGCAACCAAAGTTTCGAGAGCATACATAAAGAATAGTAAGAAGAACCAAGCTACTGCAGGAAGTGCGGTTACGAAGTCCATATTGAATACCGCAAACTGCAAGAAGATGGTGGTTGCCAGTGAGAATACCGCCAATACCATGTGACCAGCGAGCATGTTGCCATAAAGTCGAACAGCAAGGGTCAGAACACGGATGACCATGGAAACAAACTCAAGGAACCAAATAACAGGAACCATTGGTGCGGGAACGCCGGAAGGAGCAAAGCTTTTCATGTAACGGAAAACGCCCAGCTCTTTCAAGCCATAGAAGTTAAAGTAAATAAACGAAATTGCCGCTAAAGCCCAGGTAATAGAAATGGTACCCATAGCTGCCTTAGCGCCAGGAATCAAACCAATAACATTGGCAATAAGGATCATAAAGAACAATGTTGCCAAGAAAGGAATGTGCTTCTTAAATCCTTCACCGATAACATCGGCGCCTACGCTTTCACGAATAAAGTTGTAGCCATATTCAACTGTAGCCGTGAACTTCTTGTGGGGGATCAATTCCAGTTTGCGTCCGCTAATAAGAACAATTAGCAGAACCAAAACAAGCGCGATGAACATATACAGTACATACTGTGATACATCCCATCCCGCGATGGAAAAGACCGTCGCCGAATCAAACGAAGACGAAAGATGCTGCGCCTCCTCGACGAACTGTGAAAGTGCTTCACCCATCTTGATTCCTTACCTTTCCGTTGCCTTATTTCTTGCGTTTAGCAAGGACGTTTTTATAAACGACATAAAGAGATGTTGACACAATAAGTGCCGCAATCTCGGCTATACCAAATGGAAGAATGGATTCACGTGCAACTTGAGCGCAAATGATCATGGCGACTATCACGATGATGAGGGACACAAACGTGCCCGCCAATCCATACAGTCCCATGCTCATGGCAGAAATACTATCCGAACGCCTAGCAAGGCGCAGAGAAATAAACAATGGAAGAAATCCAATGATTCCTGCCACAATTCCTGCTGCTATAGCTGCGAGCATGCTTTCCTTTCCTTCGGTAGCGGGTCTTTTTGGCCCTTAAACCACATGAAGCATACGTGCCTCACGCCAGTTTAATTAATCATTTTCGATAACGTGCAATATACATGGGCGAATGGTTACCGAACCATCACAAATTACACGGTATCTTACCTGTTCCTTAGTTTTTGGTGACCAGTTTTCACCTGGCCAAAAACATGCAATGAACACTCTACATTACGAACATGTTCTAAGAAACACCTTGTTTTGAAATAGATGGTTAATATTTTTATTTTGTCCGTGAATGGTTGTGAATATTGCCTTATCTACTTCAGGAGATTTTATTTATTGCCCTAAAACCTTCTCTATTTGACCAACATATTATTCGGTTTGTCCATCAAATATCCGCATTTTTATCCCCGATTCCTTCAAAAGCTCCATCGAAAGTTCATCAGGATACGGATTTTGATAGATGATTTCACTAATTCCTGCATTAATAAGCATCTTGGCACACACCACACACGGCTGCGTGGTGATATAGATTGATGCTCCCTCGATATTGATGCCATAGCGCGCCGCCTGCAACAGTGCATTTTGCTCGGCATGCAAACCACGACATATCTCATGGCGCTGACCCGAAGGAACCCCAAGTTGCTGACGCAAACACCCAGTGACGTCGCAATGTCTTAAACCAGTTGGCACTCCGTTGTATCCCGTTGCCAAAATACGACGCTCCTTGACAATCAAAGCGCCCACACCTCTGCGCAAACACGTAGTGCGTGTCGCCACTTCATTGGCAAGCTTCATAAAATACTCGTCCCAAGAAGGACGTTCATGTTTTTCCATAGAGCAAACCTCCTCTACTGCGCAGGCCCTTCGCTCGTCACTGGAGTTCCCGTCGTTTGGAAGATACGATCCCCCGCATCGCCCAATCCAGGAATAATATAGGCATTCTCGTTAAGCCCTTCATCTAAGGCACAAGTATAAATGCGTACGTCGGGATCAGCATCTAACACAGTGCGAATACCCTCAGGTGCCGCCACGATAACCATAATTGTAATATCTTTAACTCCGCGATTTCGCAGTGCATGCAAAGCCGCGCATATGGAACCACCTGTAGCGAGCATGGGATCTACAAGCAGTACCTGACGTTCAGCTATATATCCTGGCATTTTTGCATAGTACTCGATCGGCTTATGAGTTGTCTCATCGCGATACATACCCAAATGAGCCACGGGTGCAGAAGGAATAACTTCAAGCATCGCATCAAGCATTGCAAGTCCCGCACGAAGAATAGGCACAATAACAGGCTCCTGCTTTGCAATGCTCTTGCATACACATGTAGCAAGCGGTGTTTTTACCTCTACCTCTTTAGTAATAAGATGCTTGGTTGCTTCGTAGCATTCAAGTAGTGTTATTTCATGAACGGTCTGTCGAAAAACCGAACTAGGCGTAATTTCATTGCGCAGTACAGAGAGCTTATGATCGATTAGCGGATGGTCTAGCACCACCACACGATCCCCGAACTCATGATTTTGCACGATAATCTTCCTCCCTCAACTATGCGAAAGACGCCCTTTATCCTTGCGTACCTTCACTCTATCGACATACAGCACGACACTGATGCGATACAAAAGAACTCCATTCAAACAGAGTGCCCTCTTCTACAAGAGGGCACTCAAGATGTTACTTAAATTCTATTGAAAATTAGGATACAAAGGATGCTTTGCAAGCATTTCGCTTACTTCGCCCGCAATTTCCTGAAGACGCGCTTCATCACTTGCACTATAAACGCTTGCTGCAATAAGTTGTCCGATTCGGGTGAATTCATCCTTAGTAAAGCCACGCGTAGTTGCCGCAGCAGATCCAACGCGAATACCGCTTGTTACAAAGGGTGAGCGTGTCTCGTTTGGAATAGTGTTCTTATTTACCGTCAAGCCTACGCTTTCAAGCACCTTTTCGGCATCCTTACCAGTAATATCTGCAGGAGTGAGATCCACCAGGCACAGATGATTGTCGGTACCACCCGACACTAAGCGAAGACCACCATCAACCATGCCTTCACCCATCGCAGTAGAATTTTCTACCACATTATCAATGTAGGTTTTAAATTCAGGCTGCAAAGCTTCACCAAAAGCAACCGCCTTAGCAGCAATAATATGCATCAAGGGACCACCCTGAGAACCGGGGAATACTGCCTTGTCAATCTTCTTGGCGATTTCCTCATTATTAGTAAGGATAAAACCACCACGAGGACCACGCAGGGTCTTATGACTGGTGGAAGTTACCACGTCAGCATAAGGTACCGGACTTGGATGAGCGCCTGTTGCGACCAAGCCAGCAATATGTGCCATGTCGATCATCAAATAAGCGCCTACTTCATCAGCGATTTCGCGCATACGCTTAAAGTCAATTACGCGAGGATATGCTGATGCACCTCCTACAATGAGCTTAGGCTTGCATTCTTTTGCGATACGCTCCATCTCGTCGTAGTCAATCAGTTCGGTTTCTGGATTAACGCCATACGCTACGATGTGATAATCCTTGCCTGAAAAATTAACGGGAGATCCATGAGTTAAGTGACCACCATGATCAAGAGACAAACCCAAAACCGTATCGCCAAGGTTTACTAATGCCTGATAAGCTGCCAAGTTGGCATTAGCGCCACTGTGGGGCTGAACATTAGCGAACTGGCAATCGAACAATTGTTTTGCACGGTCACGAGCAAGGTCTTCGACAGTGTCCACTTTTTCGCAGCCGCCATAATAGCGTTTTCCGGGATAGCCTTCTGCATATTTATTGGTCAGGACTGAACCCATTGCCTCCATTACCGCAGGAGAAGCAAAGTTTTCTGAAGCGATTAATTCGATAGATGAACGCTGACGTGACAGCTCCTGTTCGATCGCATCGGCAACTTGAGGGTCTTCAGCGGTAAGTTGGTTGAGGAACATAATCGTGTTGCTCCTTTCAAGCAAGGTTCCTAGTTTTTTCTATTCGTCACACCTTAGCACATAGGATCGCAAATAAAGAAGGACGGGCATTAAACCCATCCTTCTGATACAAGCTTTTTACTTAAACGGCGAATTCTTATGATTAATTCACTTCTATGATTAATTCATCTTAGAGAGAATAATCGCCAATCATTGCATCCATCAAAGCGGTCTGATTTGCAGCGCCCTGATCAAATACCCAATTGTTTCCATCTTTGTTTACTTCAACCGTTACGGTAGTCTCAACAGGAGATGCATTGTTAATTTCGTCCATGATGGTCTGCCCGGCATAAGCATAGATCTCATCCATGGAGGTAAATCCTTGTGCGGTTGCATTTTCCTGGAAGTTTGCCTGCCAATCCATCATGATAGGACCAAGCTGCTTAGAGGTAATGGTCATTTCAGCAGTTGCCGTGTCGCCATCTACCGTAATGGTACCAATGGTGTAACCAAAACCATCAATCCAAGACTTAACCAATTCCGTGCTATCGATGCCCATAGAGTCAAAGGTGCTGCCAGCGCCCGAAGTTGCTTCTTCGGCGAGCATTGAAATGGTCTCATCATCAGGCTCGACAATAATGCTCATCTCTTCATCGATAGCTTTCGTGATAAGCTCCTCGTCTGATTCGCCAGCACAACCCGAAAGCGAAAAGCCCAAAGCAAGCGCTGCAATAGCGGCAACCAGCGCAATCCAAATCCTTCTTGTTTTCGTTGTCGACATAACTTCCTCCTTTTACCCCTCTTAACTTTGCGTACCCACCCAACACTCTTAATAAGTATGGTCGGTCGTAGCTAAGATCTTTTAATCGAGCGCATTTATCTTTGCGACACGATCCGCATGACGACCACCCGCAAATTCAGTTGCAAGAAAAGCGTCGACTATGCGCTCGTTTTCTTCAATAGAAACAAAACGGCCAGAAAGCGTGAGTACGTTAGCATTGTTGTGCTCGCGGCAAAGCACTGCAAAATCTTCTCGAACAATATTGGCAGCACGAATACCTGCCATCTTATCTGCCGCAAGCGCCATGCCAATACCAGTGCCACATACTAAAATGCCTCGGTCGGCAAGCCCTGATTGAACATCCTTGGCAACCGCAACCGCAAAATCAGGATAATCAACGCGATCATCTGTATCGGGGCCGCGATCTATTACCCAAAATCCTTTTCGAGTTAAATAATCCACCAACTGCTGCTTTTGCTCGAACCCGGCATGATCAGAAGCAAGAGATATTTTCGTGACCAGGGAGTTTTCCATTAGGCGCTCCTACAAAATAAATCCACAAAATTCAATTAAAAATGACAGAAAAAACATGGTTTCATTACATTTCTCAGTATAGCGCAGCTAAGCACCCTCATGAGGGACATTCTTCTATCAGACGTTAATTTAGTTTTCTTGTGCTTCTGTCTTTAAATCCTGCAAGGCAATCTCACGCAAGATTGCATGCTGAGTAAGCCATGCTTCCACATCGGAATAAACGGTCATTTTTCCCGATTCGTTAAGCACTTCATGACGCATACCTGGATACAAAACAACCTCTACGTCTTTTACTCCTGATGCCCGATAGCAACGAGCTGCCTTTTGCACTCCTTTGCCTTTAGAGCCCACAGGATCTTCTTCACCCGCAATAAAAAGAAGAGGTAAGTCATGCGGAGTAGCTTCCGCGCAATCCTTTGATACTGCCTCGGAAACGAGATCGGTAAGGGTTGCATACCCGCCTGCACTAAATCGAACACCAGAGAGCGGATCCGCACAATACTCATCAACCACTTTCGGATCAGTACTCAGCCAGTCAAATTCCGTTCTTGGATCATCAATCGCCGAAATAAACGACCCTGACACCAGCGAATAAAGAAGAGGTGATCGATACTCTTGGCCCTTAACAGCAGCTACCACCCTCGACAAGATAGTGCCAATGTTAGCGACAAAAGCAGGCTGATTTCCCGCTCCACACAAAACAACTCCCGCTGTATTCTGGGGGTATCGCGCCGCTATCACCCGCGCGATATAACTTCCCATAGAATGACCAAACAAGAAAAGGGGCAACTCAGTATGGGAGGACTGAGTTTCTGTTGGGTTCTTTGGTGAAGCGGTAAGAGAAGAAAGCTTCAAGCCACTCTCTTTCAAGAAAGCCTCACGCACCCGCAAGACATCCTCTACAAGGATATCTTTACCACCCTGCAAAGGTAAGCACCCTAAATCATTTGCCGAAGAGGCACTTTTGCCATGACCAATATGATCATGTCCGAATACGACATATCCCAATCCCGCCAAAAAGCGGGCAAAATGATCGTACCTGCCAATATGCTCAGACATACCATGAATAATTTGCACTATGCCTCGGCGTGTATAGGTAGAATCAGGAAGCCATATCAGCATTCGCAACCAAGAATGACCATCGCTCGAAAGCGTTGAGGTTTCACGCCGCACTACGCCATAGGAAGCATTCATAACTAACCTCCTACACCAAAGAACTCTTTGCAAGCAAGCTTGCGATATCGGATTCTGCTATTGTTCCTTCCCGCAGAAGAACAGGATGTTCTCCCAAGGAACAATCCACAACTGTAGAGGCAATCCCCCGCTTCACTTCTCCATCAGAAAGAGCAACTGCCACCTTAGAGAGAATTTCCGGCTCCAGCTCATCAAAGGAACATGCATTAGCATGTCCGGAAATGTTTGCCGAAGTGGCAGCAATAGGACATCCTAACCGCGCAATGAGGTCAGTCGCAATTTCGCCACCCGGCATGCGCATACCAACGGTACCCCTTTCGGAAAGAAAGGCATTCGCTACCTTCTCGTTAGCTTTCACAATTATCGTAAGGGGGCCAGGCCAAAATGCCTTAGCAAGGACATAGGCAGAAGAAGGAATATCTTTACCATACGTATCAAGAGCCGAAATGCTATCAACCAACCAAGCAATAGGTTTATGTTCGCTGCGCTGCTTTATCTGATACAAAATTTCCGGAGAGGGAGCATGCTGTACCGAAACTCCCAATCCGAAAACGGTATCGGTAGGAAAAATTACCGCTTCACCACGCATAAGCGCTTGTAAAGCCAATGTAGAAGGAGAGTGCGTTTGAGTCATGGATATCACTTCTTATAGGTACAATTTGGGACTTTCCATGATAACGCCAACTACAAAACTACACACCATCCCGCAAGAAAATCGCACTATCTGGTTACAAACAAAGCGAATCAATGATTGAGCGAGCAACACGCAAGCCATCACAGGCTGCCGACATTATTCCTCCCGCAAAACCGGGACCCTCTCCGCAGGGATACACGCCAGTCCCCATTGCGTCAGCCTCCCTCGCGTTACAGTCCGCACTCTTTCCATAAGCCTGCAAATCTTTTCCTCGCTTAATACGCACCGGAGAAGATGATCTCGTTTCGGGAGCAGTCATAATCGCGCAAGGATCGTCGAAATGAGGCAATTTCTTTCCCATTAACGGAAGAGCCTGTGCAAGCGCATCAGAAACAAAAGTAGGCAAGCATTCAGCTATAGAAGCATTAAAAGTTCCACGTCCGTATGAGGGACGAACCTTTTTGCAAACTGAAGATTCTAGCGAAGGAGCCTTTTTATTAGCAATACTAAGAGAACTTACCGTCAAAGGTTTTACTTCAGAAGATGAAGAAGGAGCACTTTCTGCTTCTTTCTCTTGCAACTTTTCTTGCGCAGCCCTCTCTGCCAAAAAATCGCCTACGCGTTGGCAAGGCGCCTGGTACGGTAGGGCGTGATACTTTTGCGCCATAGCAAATGCAGTCTGCTCGATGTGGCGCTGCAGATTAACTCCCGCCAAAACATCATCGCTACCAAAATCGCGAGGATCAACATTGACCAGCAAAGCAGCATTTGCGTTTTCTTCTGCACGCGCATAGCGACTCATGCCGTTAGTAACTACGCCGCCTTCTTCACTGGCAGCCGCAACCACTTCGCCACCTGGACACATGCAAAAAGTGTAAACGCTTCTGCCATTCGGCAGATGAACCGCAAGTTTATATTCTGCCGCTCCAAGTGCAGGGTGATTGGCGGCTTTTCCCCATTGTGCGCTGTTGATAACCTTTTGAGGATGCTCTATGCGAACGCCGACCGAAAAAGGCTTTTGTTCCATAGCGAAGTCACTGCGCTTGCAAAGGTCAAAGACATCACGCGCTGAATGACCACAGGCAAGTACCACCTTGCTGACTAGCTGAGCGTAAATCGTTCCCTCTTCTACCTGCTCAAGACTGACTGACGAAATAGCTCCTTCTTGAAATTCCCAATCTACCAATCGCGTCCCAAAACGCACTTCTCCACCAAGCTCTATAATCTCATTTCGCATGGTAGCCACAATCCCTGGCAACTTATCGCTCCCCAAATGAGGATGAGATTCGATAAGAACGCTTTCAGGAGCTCCCGCATCGGCAAACCAATGAAGTACGTGTTTCGCATAGGGGCTTTTTATATTTGTTGTTAACTTGCCATCTGAAAAAGTACCCGCGCCCCCTTCACCAAATTGAATATTTGAATGGGGGTTAAGCTTTCCTGTTTGCTCAAATACTTCCACATCTCGCGCACGTTTTTCGACCTTAAAACCTCGTTCCACCACCACGGGACGAAGTCCGCAACGTGCTAAATACAAAGCGGCAAAAAGTCCCGCAGGACCCATCCCTACAACTAAAATTGGAGCGCTCGGAGGGGTGCACGCAGGGTACTCAAGAGGGCGGTATGGTTTTGCTTGCTTTACCCGAAGACCTTTTGGTGCCTTCTTAAGCAAACGCAATTCCATATCTTCCGAAAGTTGACAGGAAAAGGTAGTCGTAAAGTGGATTTTGGTCTTTTTTCGCGCATCAACACTGCGTCGAAGAAGAACACCCTCTTCTAGTTCAGCTGGCGATATGCCCAGGGCGCGAGCAACCTCTTTTTCCTGTAAAGCCCTTTTTTCAGGGAGCATAGCATCAAGCGAAAGAGGAATCCCCGATACTTCAATCACGCTGTTTCTCCTTTTACTTCCCTGTACTCACTTAGTCCCTAAAACACACCTGGGGCTCTGCAAGATTAGCAGACCCTTTACTTTATGTAGGGTTCGCAAGCGCACTCCCCGCCAATAAACCGGTCGTCCACGCCCAATGAAGGTTGTATCCCCCGCAGGGGCCATCGACGTTCAGGGCTTCACCTAGCACAAAAAGCCCTGGACAAGAACTGATCTCTAAAGTAGAAAAGTCCACTTCTTCGGGCTGTACTCCCCCACGGCGCACTTGGCAGGTGCGCTCGTCAGCTATCCCCTGCATTTCAAAGGGAAAAGCCTTACAAACGGCAACTAGATGATCTATGTCAGAACTCAGCAGCTCTTTTTCACCCTCGATTCCCGCCGCTTGAAGCAATGCTTCGGCAAGAGGGTCAACAACAAACCCAACAAAAAAGAAACGAGCGACGGCATCCCTTTGCTGCTCAAGGCGCTTCAGGAACATCTCGCGAAGAACTTCGGCGGTAAAATGCGGCATCAAATCCAGCAACAGGATATCGCCTGGTTCGGCATAACGCGACGCGTTAAAAATCACGATACCCGACAATCCATAACTTCGGAAAAGCACTTCACCTTCTTCTTCAAAAATCGCCCGCTCTTTTGCTTTTGCATCTGAAAGGCTTCTGTAGAGCTTGACGTTTGACTGCACTCGAATTCCATCAAGAGCGCTCAAATCAGCATGCGAAAGCGATTTTGCCTGAACAGGCCCCAGAATTGGCTTCGGACTACAATAGCTGATCTGCCTGTTTGGTAGGATATTCTGCGAAGTAGCACCGCCAGAAGCAAGTACCACCTTTCGTGCCGCTATTTCAAAAGACTGGTATTCGTTTTCTCCCTTGCAAGTTTTTCCCCTTACAACAAAACCGCCAGTTTCTTGTGAAGAGCAAACGGCTTCATGCTGCTCGGATGTTTCGTCTCTGTCCATTGATAAAGAAGATACCGAATGGTCACAAGGTGAAATAGCCAATACCTCTGACATTTCACAGATTTCAACACCATAGGCATCAAGTGCTTTGCGGAGCACGTCGAGTACCGAATTGGCTTTTTTTGAAAAAGGATATAAAAGACCCTCAGTTCCTGGCGCTTCTTCCCAGACCAACCCCAACTGCTCAAACCACGAAAGCACCGAAGGGATACTACGATTTTCATCCAATGCCGAAAAAACTTTTTCAACAAAAGACGCATGGTGATATCGAGTCACCTCAAGTGAGCTATTCGAAAAATTACAACGCCCATTCCCGCTCCTCATGATGGAAGTTCCAATGCGTTTTCCCGCTTCCAGGATCACCATACGCAGACGGGCTGTTTTTGGGGTATAAACAGGATTTCCTGTCTCGTTATTTCCCGTATCAATGCCTGCCGTATCACTGCCTGCCGTATCACTATCTCCCGCATTGCCATCAAAAACACTTTGAGCCTTCAAGTTCGCATCGCAAGAGGCACTCTCTGAAAAGGATGATTTACGGTTCGATGATTCGCGATTAAATGGTTCACGATTCTTTGGTTCGCAATTTAATAACTCATCATTCATTGATTCGTAATTTGACGATTCGTGACCCCATGGTTCGTGATTCAATTCTTTATGATTGAGCAATTCGGGCTTTGACATCTTGTTAGAAGATTGATTACAAATTGCCTGTGCGTACGAAACCGCACAAGCAAGGCCCGAAGCACCACCGCCTACTATCACTACATCATAGGCACCCGTTGGAACCTTAGCAGAGAAGAAAGGCTTCTTTGGTTTCTTCTTATTTGATCTGTTTTGTTTCTTTGACATATTCCCATAATACCAACGAAGGGAAGCTTTCGCTTCCCTTCGAAGAATACTTTTAGTGTTCTTTGTTTTTACAGTTCAGTTTTCCAGAGACCATGCAGATTGCAATATTCATACACTGCAACTGCCTCCTCGCCAGGAGCAACGGTAAAATCTGCAGCAGGTGCTTCACCTGGATTGAGCTGCTTTACCTGGAAACCATGGGTGGTCTCCAAGACAATCATGGTAATGAAATGCTCTTCTTCCATTGGATGAGCAACGCTACCAACCTCAACATGAATAACATCGCCCTGAGTTACCACAGGAACATGCTTTTCCTGAGCGGCATCTGTAACGCCAGCCTCGAGAAGCTGCATCTTTTCACCGCAGCAAACAAGTGGCACACCCTTATCGAATACTTTCACTGCGACATTGCCGCAATGCATACACTTAAAAAATTGAAGCTTACCCATGAGAATCCCCTTCTCTTAGTCTTGTCTCTTAGCAATTATATAGTTCTCAACAGCACCTTACGAGCACCGTTACGATTCTGTATATATTATGCTACTAAATTAGTAACAATTTACACGCCTTTCAGAACTATTCGGTGAAATACCTAAGATTCCTCGATTCCGTATCGAGGCCCTTCTTGTGGGTGTTTTGTTTTCCAGGCATACACAAGCAATCCTATTCCCACGAGAATAAGCGGAACTGAAAGAACCTGCCCCATCGTCAGCCATCCGCCCCACAAATATCCAAGTTGGACATCAGGTTCACGGATGAATTCCACCATGAAACGACAGATTCCATAACCAAGCATAAACACGCCTGAATAGGTGCCCTGAGAAAATGGTGGTTGTTTTCTTGACAGCACAAACAAAATGACAAACAGAACTATTCCCTCAAAAAACGCTTCGTAAAGCTGGCTTGGGTGACGCGGTTCCATTCCTGCCGCTCCACCAAACACTACGCCCCATGGCAAATCGGTAGGCGCACCCCAAAGTTCACCATTAACAAAGTTTGCGCAACGACCAAAGAATAAACCAATCGGAACACCGATCATGGCCAGATCAACCAGCGATAAAAAGGGCATCTTAATGATTCGAGAAGCAATAATGCCCGCAATAAGAGCTCCTACAAAACCGCCGTGAAAACTCATACCTCCACGTGAAAAATTAAAAATAGCAAGGGGATCTGCGGCATACATCTCAAAGTTATAGAACAAAACATAGCCAAGCCTGCCACCAACAATGACACCGATCATTGCACAGAGCAAGACAATGCAGAGTGAGTCAAACGTAAAACGCATCTTCCAGCGCTTCCCTACCACATACATTACTGCTATGGCGCAGAGAAACCCCGCAACGTAAGCCAAACCATACCAGCGCGCTGAAAAAGGACCTATTGAAAACGCAATAGGATCAAGACTTTGATAGATATCGTTGAGCATATATTCCTTACTTTTCAGATACCGATTCTGCTTCTGCAGGTGCATGCGAAAGGAAGAACTCGCAGAAGCTGCAGATGTCCTTTACATTAGCATTTCGATCGATATCGGTACGAAAAAGTAACTCAAAATTTGAAGTTACCACATGGGTTGGCCTATCACAGGATGCATAATGACAATCAGGTGGGCAATTATCATTCGCCACCGCATGAGGACACCGTGACTGCATTTCCTCATCACATCCACGAATTTCCCAACAATGTGCCATATATATCAGATCCTTTACTGATCAACCACCAGAGCAAGAAACGCTTTCAAGAATACTGTCGGAAAAGTAACTTGCCAGCCAATTCTAATAGTTCCTCGATAAAAGGAAGCTACCGCACCTTGGTAGGCACGATAGCTTCTTCTAATTGGTAGATTTGTCTAAAAACAAACTTTTTGCCAAAGAAATGACAAATCTTGTTGTCTCAATTGGATATATGAATCCAACACCTTTACGAATTACTATTGAGCAGGTACAACGCGGGTAACACCTGGTACGCGATCCTTCAAAACGCGCTCAACACCATGAGCAAGGGTCATCTGAGACATAGGGCATCCCTTGCAGGCACCCTGAAGCTCTACAGTTACTACGCCCTCTTCATCCACGTCAACCAGTTGAACATCGCCACCGTCAGCCTGAAGAGAAGGACGAATAAGTTCAAGCACTGCGGCTACATCAGATTTTTCTACCATTGGAATCTCCAATCTTTTCTTAAGTACGCTCAGCTATTCTTCTGAGTCGTCTTTGTCTTGTTCCTGGGCCATTCTAGCACGCACAAGCGCACCAACCTGTCGAAAATCCTCAAGGAGCACATCTCGCTTCGAACGGTCATAAATTGCTGCAGCAGGATGAAATACAGGAAGCACCACGAAGCGCCCTGCTTGCTGCACCGTCCCTCGCAATCGAGTAATTCCAGTACCGGTACGCAAAATAAACTGAGTAGCAAAATTACCCATCGTCACAATAATCCAGGGATCGATCGATTGGGTCTGCTCTCGCAAAAAGGGTGCACAGGCTTCAATCTCATCTGCTTGAGGATTACGATTCGAAGGAGGACGGCATTTCAGCACGTTGGCGATAAACACCTCTTCGCGCTTCAAACCCGCTTCTTCGAGAAGCTCATCGAGAAACTTCCCCGCAGCTCCTACAAAAGGTTTTCCTTGAAGATCTTCATTCTTCCCTGGCGCCTCTCCCACAATTAAGACCCGTGCATGAGGATCGCCATCGCCAAATACGATGTTGGTACGCGTCTCACAAAGAGCGCATGCTTGGCAATTTTCCACCTGAGCCCGAATTGCATCCAGAGGAAGTTTTTCCACCTGCATAACGTACTCCTATCGATAAAAACGAGGCATACGACGAGAGAAATTGCATACCAGTTCGTATGGAATAGTGGCAGCACGATTTGCCATCGTATCGATGGAACAATCTACAGTCTCATGTGGGCCTGCGATCAGTACTTCGTCTCCTATTTGAGGATCCAGCGTTTTGATATTGGCACGTGAGCGTAAATCCACTTCAAACATACATTGGTCCATACAGATATTACCCACCTGATGAACCGCACGATTCTGATAGGCAAAATCGATTTTCCCCGACAGCAAGCGCATAAGACCATCAGCATATCCCACGGGCACCGTACAAATTTTTACGCTACCAGGACTACGATAATTCATCCCGTAGCTCACGCCTTCGCTCATCGGTACCACCATTACATTGGTGATGCGCGCATGAACACTCATTGCGGGACGCAGGTCAATCAGACGATGTGTATCAGGAGCTGGCTGATATCCATACATAGCAATGCCTAAGCGCACCATATCGAAATTGGTTTTAGGGAATCGATAAGTCGCAGCAGAATTATCACAGTGAACAATTCCGGGATTAATACCGGCAGCCTCGACAGCACGCATTGCTTCCACGAAGTGATTGATCTGAATTTGGAAATCGAGCGTTTCAAGAGAATCGGCAGTCGCGAAATGGGTAAAGCAACCCTCGAGTTCAAGCGCTCGATGAAAGCTAACTTGAGATAAAAATTCCACTACGTTATTAAAACGTACCCCGATGCGGTTCATACCAGAATTGATCGCGAGATGATAAGGAGCTTTTATTCCTTGTGCATCAGCAGCTTCAGCATATGCGATCGCAAATTCGGAGGTATATACCGCAGGACGAATTTGGTAATAAAGCAAAAGCGGAATTGCTTCAGCGGGAGGCTGCGAAAGAATGAGAATAGGTTCGCGCATGCCTGCTTCGCGCAGCTCAATGCCCTCATCCACCGTAGCGACACCGAGATAGCTTGCTCCCGCACTGCAGGCCGCCTTCGCTACCTCCAGCGCTCCGTGACCATAGGCATCAGCCTTGACTACCGCCATAAGACGACAGCTATTAGGGAGGAGACGCTTTGTTTGCATTACGTTGTACTGAATAGCGCTTCTATCAATTTCCACCCACGCCCATCGACGATCGCGCTCATCGATGGCAGCAAGTTCTTCTTTGGTGGGAGCGTCAGTTATATTGCTTGGATGCGAAGCGTGCGAACGGGAATACTGATAGTTGGATGAGCCCTTTATAGCACTCCCCGTAAAGGCACCCGATTGACGACTGGATGCATGATTTGCCGCAGAGGCATTTCTATAATTCGCTACCGAATTTTTTGGGCGATTCGCAAAGCCCGTAAACCCATTAGGTAAGTCTTGCACGAAAGTTCCTTCTTCCTGAAGTTCTTCCTGAAAAGCTAGTATCCTTTTCGTAAAAACTGTTACCTTTATTGCACAGACAAAAGCTGTGAGTAACAGTTTTTATGTAACTAGAGAAGTATAGCGCGAAAGAAGGCTCTGCATGCATTGCCTTTCTAAGCGTCGCACAAAGCACAGTACTTGGCGTTATTTGTTCATAACGTCGATTATTACCAAAACAAAAGGACCCTGTTATGCCTTTCTCGATAGAACGAAATGATCTAGCCTCTGTATCTGCCGATGTCATTATTGTTGCCGCAAATGAGGATTTGCAAATTACTGGCGGTGTCGGAAAAGCTGTTGCGCAAGTGGCGGGATTTGAAAAAGTGCAAGAGGCGTGCAATGCAATAGGACACTGTCCCACAGGCAGCGCTGTTGTGACTCCTGCCTTTGATCTTCCCGTTCAAGCAATCATCCATGCAGTGGGTCCTATTTGGCAAGGTGGTACGCACAATGAAGTAGCTTTGCTTCGTAGCGCCTACGACACTGCCCTTTCTCTTGCTGCAGAAAATAATGCCTCCTCTATCGCCTTGCCATTATTGTCTGCTGGAATATACGGATTCCCTGCAGATGTATCTCTTTCCGTAGCGCAAAATGCTATACACGATTTTCTTGATTCGCATGATGCCGAAATTCGCTTGGTGTTATTCGATCGCAGCGCACTTCAAGCAGGTCTTTTGACATACGACCGCATCAAGGAATACATAGACGATGTGTACGTAGGCGAGCATTCCGATACCCGTCAGAGGACGCGCAGAGCCGATGACGAGGTTACTTACGTAGCAGCCCTTGCTGCCGAAACGTTTGGCCAATCTCCTTGCCTCTCCGAATTGCTTAGCTCATTGGATGCCTCTTTTTCCACTACCCTACTTTCACTTATCGATGCCAAGGGTATGACCGATGCGCAAGTTTACAAACGGGCAAACATGAGTCGCCAACTCTTTAGCAAAATTAGGAGCGATGCGCTTTATAAGCCAACAAAGAAAACGGTGCTTGCACTTGCTATTGCTCTTGAGTTAGATTTGGACGCTACCGAGGACTTACTTCGCCGTGCTGGATTTGCGCTTTCCCACAGCAACAAGGCAGACATTATTGTTGAGTATTTCATAACGAATAATCAGTTCGATATTTTCGAGATTAATGCAACGCTCTACGCTTTTGATCAGCCTCTTTTGTAATTATCTTATTTCGCGTTTATTATTCGCCATGCTTCTCCTTCGTTAAGGTCGGCCACCTAATACCAGTCGTCCAACGTCAGCCATCTAATGCCAACTGTCTAATGTCAACCACCAGTTGACCTACTCAAGCATTACCGCGCGTATTCTTCTTCCTGTAAGCAGACAACGTAACAGCAGGAGGGTATATCATGAAAAAGGATTTAACTGAACTGGTTTTTCTCGTTGATCGCAGTGGCTCTATGAGTGGTCTTGAAACTGACACTATAGGAGGATTCAACGCAACCCTCAAAGCCCATCAAGAAGCAGATGGTCAAGCAGTTGTCTCGACCGTGTTGTTCGATCACGAGACTAAAGTCTTACATGACCGAATGCCAATTGAAGACGTTTCCCTAATGACGGAAAGAGATTACCAGGTTCGTGGATGCACTGCACTTTTAGATGCAGTAGGCGGTGCGATTCACCACATCAGCACTATTCATAAGTATTTACCCGAAGAATATAAACCAGAACACACCATCTTTGTTATTACAACCGATGGCATAGAAAATGCGAGTACACAATACACTTACAAGCAGGTAAAACACCTTATAACCGAAAAGGAAGAAGCTGGCTGGGATTTCCTTTTCTTAGGCGCAAACATTGACGCAGCAGCAGAGGCATCCAAAATCGGTATTCCTGTAGCTCGCGCTGCAACATTTATCGCAGATACAGCGGGAAGCAAAACTATGTTTGGTGCAGTTTGCGCTGAAACTATCAACATGAGAACAGGATGTTCGCAGCGGGATGAATCTTGGAAGGACTCAATCGAACAAGATACGGCTTTTCGAAAATGAACCCTAATTTGCCTTGCGGGTGATACTTGTATATACCAGCAAAGCAGCGTAGATAAAGCAAGCGATAAGCGAGTAATCTGATCCATAGGGATATATTAATTCGCCAATCCTTTGAAGGGCAGGATTAAAGATAATCGCAGCAGCGTACACTAAAAAGATGAGACTGATCACAAAAGCAATAATACATCCTGTTACCCGCCTTTGTTTTGGTGCTTTTGACAACAAAACTATCGATACCGCCAAAACAAGCGAAAACAAGATTGCAGGGGATTCAACAAATAAGAAATGAAACACCAATCCCAGAATTTGATTTTGCATAGCAATGTCAAGGAATGGTGTATGAAAGCCTTTTACCGACTCAGAAACGAAGCTATCATACAGAGGAATTACTAAGCACGTCAGAATAGGCGCGATTATCGCAACGAATATAGAGGGTACTATGCTGCGGTTCTTTTCTTCATTTGAAATTACCATAGGAATACCTCCTATCAGGCATTGTTTTTAATATAGTGCCTGATGAGGACCTTATGCGCAAGCATTATTACAGGAATACCGTCGTGTGGCACATCGCATTACGAAACCCATAATTCAAATTGAAGTCGAAACTCTTCACAAAAAGGACCCGAAATGGTAAATTCACGTCTTATCGGGTTGCTAACAGGAATAAAATTCCTCTTACACAAAGAAAAACAGCCCGTTAAACCTTAAATTTGTCCACTTTCATGCATTTTCTAAATATGATGTATGACAGTATTTGAATTTTCAATACATCTTTTAGTGAAAGCAACCCGACAAGGAAAGTTTTTGCCAAAACACGCTCATGAACTGAATTTTTCGCCTTTGTGTTTGGGCAAACTGTTAAAAAGGCTCGGATTATGCTTAAAGCACACTTTTAAAAAGGCTCGGATTTTACTTAAAACCCCCTTTCTATAACCCATTTTTTATAACGTACATTTGGATGCTAAACGCCGCACTTACTAAAAACGCCACCCCCGTTATAGGAGTGGCGTTAAAAGTTAGGTGGGTTTCGAGCTGTACCATAATGCCAATACGCTTTGTATGATTAATGCGCTCTATAAAACATCAGTACATCTAGCTCATACGGTTAATGCGCTGCATGTAGCATCAGTACGTATAGCTCAAGTACATCTAGCACAGCGTCAATATACCTAGATGTAGCATCGTCAAATCCAACCTACATCATCTCAATTTCAGTGGCAATGCATCCTAGCTAGGCCCCGCACTGCATCATTTCCCTTGATTGCAGCACTATTACGACTCTAGCAATTTTTGCCGCATTAGTAACTAATATATAGCCGCGTTAGCATTGCCGCATTAGTAATCAATTATTGCCGCATTAGCGATTAATATTGTAGAATGCTTTCATGCCCGCGTACTGACCTGCATCGCCCAGCTCTTCTTCGATGCGAAGAAGCTGATTGTATTTTGCCACGCGATCAGAACGGCAAGGAGCACCCGTTTTAATCTGTCCAGCATTTGTAGCAACCGCTAAGTCAGCAATGGTTACATCTTCGGTTTCACCCGAGCGGTGAGACATAATGCACGCATATCCTGCTTGCTTTGCCATTTGAACAGCTTCCAACGCTTCGGTCAAAGAGCCGATTTGGTTTACCTTAACCAGAATTGCATTAGCGCAACCAAGCTCAATGCCCTTAGCAAGACGCTTAGGATTAGTTACAAACAGGTCATCGCCAACCAGCTGAACTTTGTCGCCGATGCGATCAGTCAGCGCCTTCCAGCCATCCCAGTCCTCTTCTGCCATACCATCTTCAATGGAAATAATAGGATACTTTTCAACAAGTGCAGCCCAGTACTCGACCATTTCTTCGCTGGTTAATTCGCGATCTTCGCCTGCCAAAACATATACGCCACGTTCTGCATCATAGAATTCGGTAGATGCCGGATCCATAGCGAACATAATGTCTTCGCCTGGCTTATAACCTGCTTTTTCGCAAGCCTCAACAATATACTTCAAAGGTTCTTCGTTGGTGGTGAAGTTAGGAGCGAAACCACCTTCGTCGCCTACGCCGCCGCCAAGACCAGCCTCATGAAGAACCTTCTTCAAGGTGTGATAGATTTCTGCACACCAACGAAGCGCCTCGGCAAAAGACTGAGCCCCTACCGGCATAATCATGAACTCTTGGAAGTCCACATTGTTGTCGGCATGCTCGCCGCCGTTGAGAATGTTCATCATAGGAGTTGGCAGCATATTTGCATTTACTCCACCAACATATTTATAGAGAGGAAGTTCTGCAGATTCAGCAGCCGCTTTAGCTACCGCTAAAGATGCGCCCAAAATTGCATTTGCACCAAAGTTACCTTTGTTTTCCGTGCCATCAAGAGCAATCATTTCTGCGTCGATTTCGCGCTGGTCTTCCGCTTCCATACCAATCAGAGCATCGGCAATGTCCTCGTTTACATGAGAAACTGCCTTGAGCGTGCCCTTGCCAAGATAGCGTTCAGAATCCCCATCGCGCAACTCAACTGCCTCAAAAGCACCCGTAGATGCACCAGATGGAACCGCCGCACGACCCATTGCGCCGTCGTCAAGAATTACCTCAACCTCGACCGTAGGATTACCGCGGGAATCCAGAATTTCGCGACCAAACACATCGATGATGGTAGCCATTGAATTTCCTCCTTGGAGAGTGTTTTACCAAACGCATCAATGATACCACGCCTCTTTAAGTCGAGTTTAAAACTTGCTTTTTTCTAAGATGTTCCGCATCAAACGGCGCGTAGAAAAGAATGTACGGCTACAAAAACAGAACAAACAGTACACAGCAGAGCAAGGAAAAACCCAAAAAAATGATTTGAGGAAATGACAGACTTTTACCGTAAAGACTTGTTCGCTTTTTTGCCCCATAGCATCGCGCGTCCATTGCTTGCCCCAAATTTCCAGCCCTTCTAAACATTCCAACCACTAAGGGAACAAGGACCACACGCCAAGATAGAACGCGAGTCAGTAAGCCACCCTCTTCAAATCGAGCACCCCGTGCCTTTTGTGCTTGGCGAATCTGTGTAGCCTCCGATGCCATCATAGGAATAAAACGAAGCGCAAGAGCAAGAATCAACGCGATGTTATCTACGGAAACGAATCGACGCAAAGCCGAGAAAAGCGAAGAGAACGCATGAGTAAGTGCTTCTGCAGTAGTAGTAAACGAAACCACATAAGTTGCAAGCAGGATCAAGAAAACGCGTGCAGCGTACGTAAGCCCAATCATGCATCCTTGCGGATTAAAGCCAAAAGTACCCCAAAGAGCAATTGGCTCCCATCCCACCATAAAGCCCGCAAATCCACCTGACGCGTGAGAAACTTGCGTTATGTCAAAGGTAAACGCATTGCAAATCCAGATAAAGACAAGAAGTATCAGCAGAGGAAGAGACATCTTCACAAAACGCAAAAGCGGAAGTTTTGCAAAAAGAATTGATGTGGCGATCACCAAAGCCCCTAGACCAATACCCCACCATGTTTTAACTAGAAATAAAGCAATCGAAAGAAAACAAAGGAGCAGAAGTTTAATGCGTGCATCGCAACGATGTATACCTGAAGTTCCTGGTATGTAGAGAGAAAACACTGTGCTCATACGTTATTTCGAAGCTAAGTTTATGCCTTACCTTTAGGAAGCCTCATGCTTTTTCTAAGAACAGACCAAAAGGACAAGTCGTACGCTTTCGTATCAAAGCCCTTCTTAGGCCCTCCATCTAATTCAAGCAGCAAGAACAAGTCGTACGCTTTCGCATTAAAACCCACCCTAGAGCAAAAAAGCAAAGTTTGACAGATTTACAAACTTAGTAAATCATACCCTTTCGCAGTGGATCCACACCTATGTGTTATCGCTCTGGGTCCGCATCTATATATTTTTCGCGTTGAGTCCATATCTGCCGCATCTTTGGGTTTTCGCTCTGGGTCCGCATCTATGCGTCTTTGCTTTATGCCTGCATCCATCCGCTTTTGATTGAGACACGCCGCCTATAATGCTTTCGTTTGCATCCCGCATTATCAAGCCGCATCGTTAAACCACATCGTTAAACCGCATTTCGCTACAACGACGCTCCGCTTTGCACCCAGCCATGAGTTGCATAATTAGTATCGTCATTCCAGAGACATACCGAGCCTTTCGCAAGCGTCGAAGGGACATCGATAATTCGCTGGTTTCGCGAACCACGAAAGCGCAACGTTATATCATGCTCAGATTCTATATAGGGACCATCCACCAAAACATCAATATAGGTCAAAAGCTCTTCAGTTACTTCGGTATGTCTTTTTGATTCGGGATTAGTCAAATCCTCGAATACATCACCGGTATAGCACCAGATTGTTTTTTCAGGGTAGGCCTGTTTTACCGCACGAACAAAAGGGAGCAATGCACGCTGATTTTCTGGCTCCATAGGCTCCCCGCCAAGAAGTGTTATTCCATCAACAAACGCTCCTGAAAGACTGGCGATAATCTTTTGAGCTACTGCATCGGTAAATTCTTCTCCGTAAAAGAAGCTCCATGTTTCTGGCTGAAAGCAGTTTTTACAATGATGAGTACACCCTGAAACAAAAAGCGTAGTGCGCACCCCTTCGCCATTCGCAATATCGCAGTATTTTATTTCAGCGTAGTTCATAGCCCTTCCCCATATTTATCTACCATGTGCGCGAAAAATCAAATTCTGGCACAAAAGCTTGAATCGTGTACTGTTGTGAAGTCTTTTTCAGTCATGTTATTCTACAAAATCTAATTATTTGTAGAATAACATGGGTTTTTAGCCTTAAATGAATCGACCAATCAGCAAAAAACTATGCACATAATACCTTTTTGTGTCAAAATCGCGCTTTCAACGACACACACAGCAGTTGACATCAGCCACAATTCGAAGTGCTGTGCACGAATGCTTTACACGCGAATGTTTACAAGACAATTCATCAACGATTCATGCAGTACATCTCGGGTATCAAACACGCAGCACAACTCGGACATCGAACATGTAACACATCTCGGATATCAAACACATTGAGACCAGAACGTACGACGAATTGTACAAATGCTTAATCCGTATTTTGCCCGTTTAAACGAGAGACACAATGTAAGGATTATACATAATGCGGGTTTTATGCGGGACGTCTGCGCAATACAGGTTTTATACGGGACCTATACGCAAGGCAGGTTTCGCACGGGACCGCAATGCTGGTTTTATACGAGACCCCTACGCAATGCAGGTTTTGCACGGGATCTCTCCAATACCGCAAGTTTTCTACGGCCCTTTACGATGCTTGCCGAAACATCTAAGCAAATTTCAGCTTAACGCCTCAAATTATTATCCACCCGCATAGCGGATGAATAATCGTTTCGGACTCATTCTCGTTTCAGACGCTTCGCGTCCTCACCGAGCTGAAGCCTCATACAAAATCAGTGGACTGATGCAATATCAGCCCGCATAAACTAATCGCATGTAAGCACAAAGCGTTTTTCGAAACAAAGATCTCTACGAAGAAATTCTACAGATGCAAAACGCGATCACGAATCTCTTCAGTACGTCCCTGATTCCAGAACTGAGTTCCGATATATCCGCACGTACGACGCGCTACATTAAGCTTTTCTTGGTCGCGATTACCACAATGAGGGCATTCCCACACTAGCTTACCATCGTCCTCGACAATTTGGATTTCCCCATCGAAACCGCATACCTGACAGTAGTCGCTCTTGGTGTTGAGTTCGGCATACATGATGTGATCGTAGATAAACTGCATTACACGAATAACAGCCTTCAAGTTGTCCTGCATGTCGGGAACCTCTACGTATGAAATCGCTCCGCCAGGAGAAAGCTGCTGGAACTGGCTTTCAAATTGAAGCTTGGTAAAAGCATCAATTTCTTCAGAAACATGTACGTGATAGCTGTTTGTGATGTAGTTCTTGTCTGTTACTTCAGAAATTACGCCAAAGCGACGTTGCAATGCCTTAGCAAACTTATACGTAGTCGACTCAAGAGGCGTTCCATAAAGCGAGAAGTCAATATCAGTTTCGGCTTTCCACTCAGCACATTTGTCGTTCATTTTTTGCATTACCGCCATTGCAAAAGGCGTCGCTTGCGGATCAGTGTGGCTATAGCCGGTCATGTATTTTACACACTCGTACAGACCTGCATATCCCAAGCTAATGGTGGAATAGCCGCCATAGAGCAACTTATCGATGGTTTCGCCCTTCTCAAGACGAGCAAGAGCGCCATACTGCCACAGAATAGGAGCCGCATCTGAAAGCGTGCCTTTCAGTCGGTTATGACGACACATCAATGCCTTTTTGCAAAGCTCTAAACGCTCTTCGAAAATCTCCCAGAATTTGTCCATATCACGATAGGACGAGCAAGCCACATCCACCAAGTTAATTGTTACTACACCCTGATTAAAGCGCCCGTAGTACTTAGGCTTGCCAGGCTCATAGTTGCCCGCATTTGCAACGTTGTCATACCCGTTACCAGAGCGATCGGGGGTCAGGAACGAACGGCATCCCATACAGGTATAGCAATCGCCTTCACCTGGCTTTTCACCTTTGGATAGCTTGAGCTCGAACATTTTCTTTTCAGAAATATAGTCAGGCACCATACGCTTAGCAGTGCACTTTGCCGCAAGCTGGGTAAGGTAGAAATATTCGGAATCTTCGGATACGTTATCTTCCTCTAACACATAAATGAGCTTAGGGAATGCAGGAGTAATCCAAACGCCCGCTTCGTTCTTTACGCCTTCATAGCGCTGACGCAGCACTTCCTCGATGATGATGGCAAGGTCGTGCTTTTCCTGATCGTTGCGAGCCTCGTTCAGATACATAAAGACTGTCACGAAAGGAGCCTGTCCGTTGGTTGTCATCAAAGTTACAACCTGATATTGAATGGTTTGAACGCCACGACGAACTTCATCGCGCAGGCGCTCTTCAACAATAGATGCAAGCTGCTCTGCGGAAGGCTCTACGCCAACCATATTCAATTCATGAATGACTTCACGGCGAATTTTCTTGCGACTGATATCAACAAAGGGAGCTAAGTGAGTGAGCGAGATAGACTGTCCACCGTACTGACTTGAAGCAACCTGAGCGATAATTTGCGTTGCAATGTTGCACGCCGTCGAGAAGCTGTGCGGCTTTTCGATCATGGTGCCCGAAATTACCGTGCCATTTTGAAGCATGTCTTCGAGGTTTACCAGATCGCAGTTATGCATATGCTGTGCAAAGTAATCAGAGTCATGGAAGTGGATAATGCCCTCTTCGTGAGCACGAACAACATCTTCAGGCAAGAGAATACGCATTGCTAAGTCTTTGGAGACTTCGCCTGCCATATAGTCACGCTGAACGGAATTAACCGTTGGGTTCTTGTTAGAATTTTCCTGCTTAACTTCCTCGTTATTGCACTCGATAAGGGAAAGAATTTTGTCGTCGGTCGTATTAGACTGACGTTTTAGGTTCTGAACATAACGATAGATGATATAACGACGGGCAACCTCAAATTTATGAAGTGCCATAATTTCGTTTTCCACCAAGTCCTGAACTTCCTCAACGGAAACCGTATGGCCAGCTTCTTCGCACTTGTCCGCTACATTGTGAGCAGCGTAGTCAATTTGACGCGGAGTAAGACGTTCGCTTTCCGGTGATTCGTCGCTCGCAGCCTTAATAGCGTTTGCGATTTTAGTGATATCAAAAGTCACTTCGGAACCATCGCGCTTGATGATTTTCATCCGTTCAATCCCCTCTCGGTTGCTAGTTTTTTCGTGCACCAGCTATAACAAAAAGCTCCGCAGGTAATCTTCTTTGCTTTAACCGCAATTCCTTAGGGAGCTCCGTTGGTTATCTGCCGTTAGATACTATACACAATCTGGCACAACATATTGTGACAATTTATAGGTTTTCCTACTATTTGTAGTAATTTTTAGATTAATGGTACAAATTTAGTAGCATTTTACATAAATACAGAGAAATTGAGGAGTTTCGTTTTCAACAATGCAGGAGCAATACAAGAAACAAATCCTGAAATTCTAACAATCCTCGACTTTGTTTTTGGTTTGGACACATTGAATTGAGTATCTTAAACCATATTTGAATACTCTAGAAGATTCTTATTTTAAGAGAATTCTTTTTTATTCTTTAACGAAGTCTATTATTTAGGATTTCTTTTCCACTTTGGTGCCGCACTTCGGACACGTTACCAAAAGTTTGCCTTTTCCCTTTGGCACATTTAGAACCGTATTGCAGCCTTTGCATCTGAAATAGAGTGTAGTGTTACGATTTTCCCATCGCTTATTAGTTAAACGCCACCACGCTTTTGGTTTCTGCATTACTTCATGATACTTTTCCAACTCACGCGCACGAGCTGGATAGTTTTTTGAGTAACAGCGGAAAATTCCCCACACGAACGCTGCGAGTGACAGCAGTGAAACAAATGGAATTCCGAAAATAAAGTTGATTACCGTCAACGCACACCCAACAATAATCAACGCTTGAGTCATTTCGTCGATACCATATCGACCTTGTATCCATTGCGCAATGCGCATTTGCCAATTTGTGTTTCTGCCACGTGCCACGCTATTTCCACGTCCTTTGCAGGTTTCCTTCGTAGGTTAGATTCGCAAGCATTCGCCTTTCGGCTTTTACCAGTAAACCGCCAGAATACATGCGGTAGTTGCGATCTATGTCTTTCTTCCCTTTTATATTAATCGGACGAGATATAGAGCCAGCAAATTTGCACGAAACTCCTACGAAGGAACTATAAAACAGGCATAACTCCTAATCAGATCAACCTACAATCTTTGCCTGAGCATAGGCATACGCATCGGCGATATACACCTCATCATTGTTTTCCTGGGGACGTTCGCCCGATGTAAGCGTCTTCTTCACAACGCCCGGAACGCCTGCCACCAACGAAGTCGCCGCATATTGTGGCGTTTTCAGCTATATAAGCCGCCTGAGAAACATCGGGAGCTATTCCTTTGAATTCGATAAGCACTTTAAAATCCTTTCGTGCGCCATTCCTTCAAATCACGCACTAGTTAAAAGGATCGACGTACCGCACGCATCACCTATTGTTAAGTATCTCTACCTCTCTTGTGCTTCATCAGGTGAAACGCATACAGGAGCCCGTAAAAGCAAAGATTACTCAAAGTCCCGCCTAGATATCCTTCGTTTCGCCCAAACGCCCAATGCTTTCGTCTAAATACTCCTCTATACAAAAATAGACCCCCGATTTCTCGAGGGTCTATTAAAATGCGTTTGGATTTTAGAAGCTTGGTTGCACTCATTAGGTGTATCGAATAGTCATACTAAACGACAATGCCAAATAGCAACCTTAAACGCTCATAGCAAGAGCCAAACCTAAGAAGTAGACAAAGTAGTCTGAACAACCGTTAACTACTCAGCCTTCTTTTCCTCGGCCTTTTCCTCTGCAGCTTCTTCGGTGGTTTCAGCTGCTTCTTCTGCAGCCTCTTCCTTAACCTCTTCAGCTTCCTCAGCCTTGGTCTCTTCAGCCTTAGGTGCCTCTACAGCCTTAGCAGCCTTCTTCTCGGCAGGCTTTTCAGCCTTTTCTTTCTTCTGAACTGGCTCGGTGCAAAGCTCCATGATTACCATAGAAGCATTGTCGCCCTTGCGGTTACCAAGCTTCAGAATGCGAGTGTAGCCACCCTGACGATCAGCGAACTGACCCTGAGCAACCTTCTCGAATACCTCGCGTACGAGTTCCTTGTCACCGAGAGCAGCGATGGCAAGACGACGAGAGTGGAGGTCGCCCTTCTTTGCCCAGGTGATGATTTTATCAACATCAGGGCGAATTTCCTTAGCGCGAGCCTCAACCGTCTTGATGCGGTCGTTGGTGAACAGCGCACAAACCAGGCTCTTCTTCATTGCCTTGGTGTGGCTGGCATCGGTGCCAAGCTTACGCCCCTTCTTGTAATGCCTCATCTTATATCTCCTATTGCTTCAAATTGAGGTCCATAGAAATGAGCTTGTCCTTCACTTCTTCGATGGACTTCGCGCCAAAGTTCCTAATGTTGAGCAAGTCGTTTTCAGAGTATTCAACCAACTGACGAACAGAATGAATACCTGCACGCTTCAAGCAGTTGTAAGAACGTACGGAAAGATCCAAGCCCTCAATCTGCTTATCAAGCTCAGCGTTTGTTTCCTGATTTTCAGGAGCGAAGATAGAAACAACTTCTCCGTCTTCGTCTTCGTCTTCCTCATCAAGCATCAAGAATGCGCCCATGTACTGGTTAATGACGTTCGCAGCGCTGCAAACTGCTTCCGTTGGGTTAATGGAACCGTCGGTTTCCACTTCCAGCGTAAGCTCATCGTAGTCAGTACGCTGACCAACACGCGTATCGGAAACGCTCATTGAGCAGCGACGTACCGGTGAGAACAGTGAATCAACATGAATGATGCCGATTGGGTCTTCGGTACGCTTGTTGCGCTCTGCAGACACATAGCCACGACCAACACCGATGCGAATGGTCATATCGAGCGTGCCGCCGTCAGCAACCGTTGCAATAACATGATCGGGGTTGATCAGAGTGAATTCCGTAGGAACCTCAAGATCAGCACCCGTCACCGTGCAAGGACCTTCAGCATGCACGTGAGCCGTAGCTTCGGTGATGTCGGAGTTAAGGGCGCTGAATACCAGGCCCTTAACATTCAAAACGATATCGGTAATGTCCTCGATTACACCTTCAGCAGTGGTGAACTCATGCTGAACGCCTTCGATCTGGATTGCAGTTGCCTTAGCACCATCCAAAGAGGACAGTAAAACTCGACGCATGCAATTACCGAGGGTGTAACCGTAGCCACGCTCCAGCGGCTCCACGACGAATCGGGCAATTGTGTCATTGACCTCTTCAATCGTTACTGTCGGCCTCATGAACTCTGTCATATTGAATAAGCCTCCTTAATAAACCGCAGTGCGTACGTTACTTAGAATAGAGCTCGACGATAAGCTGTTCGTTGATATCCAAATCAATCTGGTCACGTTCAGGAAGGGTTAAAACGCTGCCCTGAAGCTTTTCGATGTCTACCTCGAGCCAAGCAGGAACCTGAACGCCTTCATTAGAAACGAGAGCGCTCTTAATTACGAGAAGTTCCTTAGCCTTAGGAGCAACAGAAACAAGATCGCCTGGACGTACGCGGAACGAAGGAATGTCTACGCGACGACCATTTACATGGATGTGACCATGAGTCACAATCTGGCGAGCTTCTTTACGAGTCTTAGCAAAGCCAAGACGGAAAACTACATTGTCGAGGCGAGATTCAAGGATTTGCATAAGGTTGTCACCGGTAACACCAGGCATAGCCTTTGCACGCTTGAAGTAGCCACGGAACTGCTTCTCGAGAACGCCATAGACAAACTTTGCCTTCTGCTTCTCGCGCAG
>OGQT01000670.1_pt1 | contig 29961 bp, 27 predicted proteins | sample 1553261 | NCBI WGS metagenome assembly OGQT01 (sample SAMEA2579992, study PRJEB22360) | human gut metagenome | biome: human gut; feature: human-associated habitat; material: faeces | place: Denmark | collected 2008/2010
AGTAGATTATAGTAGTAAACTATAATAGAAATTATAGATATAGCAAGATATAAGAATTTAGATGTAAATACCTTAACAACTATATCTTTAAACCTCTCATACATTTTGTTAATACACTCCATAATACTTCCTCCAATTAAGTAAAAAAAATATAATATATCATCAATATATTATAATTTTTTTTAGAATTTTTCAACTTTAAATATTACAGCACCTGTTTTTCTAGCCGCTTTAATCCCTACTTCGGCATCTTCAAATATAATTGCATTTTTAGGATCAACACTGAACCTTTGAATAGCTAAGTTAAATCCTTCAGGATCTGGTTTTGGTTTTGATATATCATCAGCAGTTATGATATCGTCAAATAATTCTATTTTTTTTGTATATTTAAGTATTTCTTCAGTATTTTTTTTAGAAGCTGTTGTTACTAAGACTATTTTATACTCATCTTTTATTAGTCTTATAATATCAAAAAGTCTTTCATTTACTTTTACTTTATCTAAATATTTTGAATAAGCATTCTTTTTTATTTTGTGCACTTCTTCTATTTTCTCTTCATCATTATCAACAAGTGGCGGAATAAAAACTTTATAATGTCTTCCGTTACAATAATTGCAATAATAATCATAATCAAGATCAACACCAAATGTATTTAATGCTTCTTTATAAGCAAAGTAATTAACGTCATTGGTATTATATAAAGTTCCATCCATGTCAAATATTGCTAGTTTCATTGTTTTTCAAACCTTTCCTCTACATCAGATGCAACCATTATTAATCCTGCATAGAATAACAACGATCTTTCAGCATTCTTTTCGATTTTATATGGCATTAATCTTAACCAATGGATAATTTCATGATAAAAAATACTTTTTAAACCTTCTTCACCAAATCTTTTTTCTAAATATTTGACTACTTCATCAAATAATTTATAGTAAGTAGATGATTTAGTAAATAAAAACTCTATTTTATCATCATGATAAGATACTTTTTTAGTATTCATTAAAAACTCATAACCACCATGAATTGATTGAAGTAATTTACCATAGTCTAGATATGGTGAATCATGTAAATTTCCAGTATTAGGATCAATTATATAGAAGTTCTTTTTAGATTTACTATTTTTTATACAAATAATATTTTCGATTGTAAAGTCTCCGTGAATATCTGAATAATTATCACTTTTAAATACCTCATATAAATATTCTTTATTCAAATATTTTTTAAAGTGATTTAAATTTGGATATTTTTTACCATTTATATAAATATAATCATATTTTAGAAGTGGCTTAATATATTCACCATTTTCAATTTTTTCAATATTTTTTAATACTTTAGTATCGCAGTACTTTTCAATAGTTTCTTTATCAGCTTTTCTCTTATTTACTGTATGTAGATTCTTGTCAATATCATCCAATGCTTGCTTTATTGTATTCCACGCTTCTTTAAATGGAGTTGTATGGACATAATTAAAGCATGTCACTGCATCTGCTACATATGGCATATCATAAAAGCAAACTTCTTTTTTGTAGTATTCATCAGATATTTTTGTTAGAGTTAACTTTTTCTCATGAGCATGTATCCAATCGATTTGGGCTTTTAGTTTATCGGCATCTTTTCCAAAAGAATATTTTCGATAAAATAATTTTCCATCCTTACTACATAACATTGTTGTTGCATTAGAACCCGCAGAATAGTCTTCAATTATTGCAACATCATTATTAATCTCTAAATATTTTTTAAAATATTCTGAATCATCATTATTGTTAAAATATAACTCAAGGAAGTTTAATCTATCATTCAAATTAGCATGTGGCAACAACTCTTCATGTTTTTTTGTTTTTGTTTTAGTGAATAAAAACGATACTGCAAACAACAAAATGTTGCTTATTATTATATAAACTATCATATTTATTCCTAACATATTTAAGTTTTTAATTAGACTTGTACGCATTCCACCATAAGAAAAATACAAATTAAACGTATCAATTAAACTTGTTTCATTTAAAAGTGATTTGCCTAAATAATAACAAGATAATATGTTTAGTGACCACATACAAATTGAATATATACCAAGTCTTAACTTATTGACTTTTGTTACGATATTTTCAAACGAAATAATTGTAAACCATGACGATTTTAATAGTTTTAATTCTATGTTTTTGTTAAATAGATGGGCAATATTATATATTGTTTTTTTTACTTGTTTTTTGAATACTTTTAATATTATTCCAACAATTAAAAGTGCCCCTAATGATATAACGTAGAATAAAATATTTTTAAATGAATCAATTCCACATAGTAGGAAAACTAAATATATAATCGAAACACAGATAAAATCAAGAATAATCTCTACAATGATAGTTGCTATAGAATATGATATTCCATACTTCATCTTTTTTCCAGTAAAATATGCTCGATAAATATATCCAAGTTTAAATGGAATGATATAATTTATTAAATTACTGACAGAAAGTGCTTGGGTCAAATTTTTTTTGTTGGAGTCGTCATACAAATCAATAAACAAAGACTGTCTAAGTACTTTTAAAATATTAGCAATTAAAATAGTAATTATTGCAATAATTAAGTAAATCATTTTTTAAGCATCCTCTCAAATTCATCTGATTTCTCAGCTGCGTAGTATTCATCTGGTGTTCCAAATGGTAAATGCATATCACAAGTGAAGTTATCAATACGCATATTATGTTCAGCCATAATATTGTATACTCCACTTACATAGTATTCACTATAGTTACATTTATCTAAATATTCATTGGCACATTCCAAAAAAGTTTTTTTATTTTTGAAGTAGTAAGCGCCACATATAGCATGAGTACTTACAGCTTGTTTTTCTACTGTGTGTATAACATTACCTGTTTCATCCATTTGTAAAAAAGAATATTTTGGATCATTTGATTCAAAAGTTAATAATGCCCCATCTGGCATATCAAAGATTCCTTTTTCACAGAATGAATAGAAATCTTTGCAAGTGAACATATGATCACAATCATTAAATATAATTGGTAAATCATCATTAATACTTTGAACACCATGCATACAAGTTAATACAGCTCCATTTAAAAGCTCTGGTATAACTTCTATTTTAGCTTCTGGAAAATATTTTTTTATAACCTCATCTATTTTAAATTCTTCTATATGTTGTTTTAATACAACAAAAGTAATATCCTTTACATCAACAAATTTGCTTATTGATAAAGTAGCCCAATAAAGGAAAGGATAACCATTTATTTCGATTAATGGTTTTGGCATTACAAATCCATTTTTAAAGAATCTAGATCCTGCGCCTCCCATGGGCATAATTAAATGTATTTTATTTTTTTCCATATTAGTTTATCTCCTTCAACTCTTTTTTTACATATCGACTGCCATCAATCATTTTTTTACTTTGTTTAATTCTTGATACAAATCCAGTATTCCAAGAAGAAACACCTTTTTCTCTATTTTTCAAATATATTGGTAAATGAACAACATTATAATCTTTTTTTAGTGCAAGCCCATATATAAAAATATCTATTGTATAATCATATGGAAACTTATCAATATAATCTAAAAGTTCTTTATTAAATATTACAGGCATTGCCATAACATTCGACATTTTATGTCTAAATAGAAGTGAATCATAAACACCCATTCCAAATGTGAAAATGTATTCTACTGTTTTGCGATTCTTTCGTTTTCCTTTTAATAAAAGTTTTTCTCCTGAATGATTTTCTATATAATCAAAGAATGATGTCAAATCCATCGGATTATATTGCAAGTCTGAATGCAACCATCCAACATACTCTCCTCTTGATTCTTTAAGTCCTTGAATAATTCCATATCCATAACCTTGATTCTTTTTAACATAAACTTTTCTAATATATTTGTCATCAAAAGCTTCACAAGTATCAAAGAATTTTTTGCTATCATCAGTTGATCCGTTTTCTACTAAAATAAATTCACATTTATACTTTTTAGGAAATTTTTTAATTATTTTTATTAAATCATCTAGAGATTCACTTTCGTTGTAGCATGGTAATATTATTGAATACTTCATTTTTATTGGTCCTCCTTAAAAACTATTTTCTTTTGTATAGTATAATTTACAATCATTGCTATTCCTGTTGCAAAAAGAAATGAAATAATTTTGTTATTTGTTAAATTAAATATTAAAGTATTAGAAGTAGTATTTACAAAAATATTGATAAATACACATAAAATATACTTAAAAGTTAGTATAAAAGTTATTTTATTCTTATTATTAAAAGTCCAATTTTTATTGATTAGAAAAGAATATATACTTGAAATTGTCATGGAAATAAATTTAGAAATGGTTATATTTAACTTGGTTGACAATAACATGTATATAATAAAATCTAATAATGTGCTACTTCCTCCTACTACTAGAAATCTTGCTTGACTCTTGTACTTTTGAAACACAATCATTCACCTCGCAATACTCTTTTTTTACCGGAACTGTCACATACCAATTTAAAAAGTCTGGACTAATTTTAATATGCACATATTGTTTACTAGAATAATCTACATATTTACTTACCTTTTCAAGTTGTTTTGCTGTATTTAGTTCTGGATGATTTACACAAGTTATAGTCGAGATTAAAACGAATAAAAGAATGGCGTATTGAACCACTGGTGTTTTAAAATCACTGTTTGAAGTAATACATATGCAAAAAGTAAAGAAAGCAATTATGGCAGGCAACGCATGATACCATATCTGATAACTTGTGCTTATCATTTCTTGATAATATGTAACAAAATCATCATTTTTATAATTAATCATAAAATATAGAAAGAATATAGATCCCAGCCCAAATAGAAAATATTTCAATTTTCCATTACGTTCCGCAAAGTATAAAATGCTAATCCATAACAATATTCCGAAAATGGTATTTAATCCAACATTAGCAAGTCTTAAATATCCTAGACTGCCAAATAAGAAATTGACTGATGAAATAGATAGCAAATACGAATAGTATAATAAATTACCAATTCTATCAATCGTCAATTGTGGTTTTACAATCGTATTAACATCTGTTAAAAAAAGTATTGCATATGATTGAACAGCTAGAGCTAATATCAATAATAAAATTTTAATTATTTCACTCTTACTATACTTTTCAAAATTATGCTTTAAAGATTTTTTGAAATCTATTTTTTTTAAAAGATAATATCCTAGTGCAAAGGCAATTATTAATCCTGATGGACTACTCAAAATAGAAATCAAAAGAATTGGAAGAATTTTATAGGATGGTAACTCTCCATTAAGTATATTTAAACTTATAAGAAAAATTAAAATTCCACACCACCAATGAATTGATACTCCATTATAAAATAGCCATGCAAAATTGGAAATAAGAACGAGTGAGACAAGAGATATTGCAATTCTTTTTGTTCTTGATTTGATAATACTCTTAAATGTATCAGATACAAAATAAGTACACACAAATGAACTAAAAATCATTGATAATAGTTTTTGCGACATAGTTAATACTGCAACACTATTAAAGATTCTAGCAAACGTTACACTTATGGCTGCAAAAATACGTGATAAGAAATTAAAATATCCACCATAGGTAATGAACAAAGACGATAAGCCTTTATTTAAAAAGCCGTTAATAAACACTTCTCCATCTTCTGCAAATAAATAGTATGATGATAGAATTTTTGGATTAAACGCAATCATAATGCCAAAATTAATCAAGAACATAACTATCAGCCAAAAATAATTATTATTTATTAAATGTTTTATGTTGATTTTTCCTTGTTTGTTTTTATTTTTTTCCATTTTTTTACCTCTTTTTCATACTTTTATTAAATTGGGAATATTAAAGAAATTGTTTTATTAATATCTACTAATAATTTTAAAAACATTTCTTACAGAATCACTGCAATATGCATCAGTAAAATCAAATTTATCTTTAACGTTTGTAGAGATTATGCCTGACTCAACCATTGCTACGTAAATTCTGCATAATAATCTCTTACTTGGATAATATTGTAAATATTTTTCAAGACGATTTATATCTTTAAAGTACTCAATTATTGAATCATAAATATCTTTTAAGCTTGCCTTTTTTGTTTCATCAAGCGTTTCTTCATTATATTCTGGTTTTACTCCCTTTTTTGTTTCAATAAACCTTTGTAATTGACCATATGGAGCAGTTAAAAAGTACTCAAGAATTAGTGAATAATGATATATTTTTTCAAATTCCTTGTCGTCATTTATATCAAAATAGAAGTTTAATTTACTATCGCTATAATATTTTTTTACACTACTAGAATTTGTTAGATAATATCCATTAATGTGTTTGTCTAGTAATTTTGATAAGTTATATTGAATACTTCCAGAATATCCTAAGTCAATAACATTTAGTTCTTCTTTTTTATAATTTGGGATTAACTCTTTAATATATTTGATATAACACTTATTTTCACTCTTAACACTTTTCATGATTTCTTTTATATATTTCTTTATTGTTACATATGCTTTATCATAATCTTGTGGTAAAGATATTTCATAATCTTCTTTTATTTCAATATTAAAATTTTTACTTACAAAGTTATGTATTGAACCATTATAATCATTATTTAATAATTTATAGACGTCATCTTCGCCATTTATTGTTGCTGTATTAGTAGCTTTTCTAGAAGCTAGGAAATAATAATAATCCTTTTCTTCAATTTTATTTAATTTACAATATTCTTTATATAGTTTGCAAAAATAATAACCTTCTCTTGCTAAAAACAATAAGTTGTCTTTTTCGCTATCAATAACAAATTTTAAAAACTCGGTTATTATTGGTGCATGAAAAGAATATGCAAAATTTTCTAAAGAATCAATCGACAAATCAGTAAATGGACTATTGAATATTTTATTATTAAAAATTAAACCAAGCAAAATTGAATCACTTAGGGTTCTATCATTTATCAATTCCTCTAATGATGGATATAAACTACATTTTGATAATAACTCCTTTGAAGAGTATATCTTTAAAGTATCTATTCCAAATTCTTTTGGATATTGTACATCAGATAAATCATTATCACCTAAATGTAATATTTTTTCTTTTGGATGTATCTTTTTTAAGAATGTCCACATAGTTTTTGAGTCCTTGCGTTTATTGATATCACATGATAAATACAAGGCATCATATAAATCTTTATACCCACAATTATTTAAAATATCAACAATAACTTTTTTAGTTAAATACATATCACTTACTAGTATAACTTTTTTGTTTTTCTTCTTTAATTCTTTAAGTAAAATACACATATCCTTTCTTGGAACTAATAAATCTTTTTCTAGCTTTATTTCATTATTTTTTAGTATACTAGTTTCCTCTTTAGAAAGATTATTCTCTAGCATATACTCATCATATATTTCATCAAGATTAACATCATGTCCAAGTTTTTCCCTTGCTTGTTGTTCAGCTTTTTTTCTCTTTTCTATAAATTTTTCATCTTGAACCAATTTTCCTAAAACTTTAAATGCGTCATCTGGTTCATATATACACCTCGTTATTAAAGTGTCAAATATATCGAATGAAATTATGTCATATTTTTTTGACTTTTTAACTATGTCATTAATTGTTAAATTATCTTTATTGATATTCTTTTTTAACATTTTTTTTATTCTTTTTCGAAAGCTTAACGGAAGTTTTCTAAATATTTTTTTTAGTATTTTTTTCATGATAATCCTTGTCCTTTCAGATTATACTCTAAATAATTTTCTAATAACTTTTGTATATTTTCTTTTAATAAATCTTTTTATACGAATCATATAACGAACTGATTTAGAAGTGTTTTTTGGTGTCACTGGAGTTTCTTTAATAATATCCATTGCATCTTTTACTTCTTTGCTGGCCATTATCGGTTTCTTATTATAAATTTGTCTTACATCACTGTCAGTAATATTTTTATCGTCAAGTATATTATTTACAAAATTTAAAAATTCTTCAAATCCCTTTTCTATTGGATAGTTTTTCATAAATTCATAACCTTTTTTGCTCATGCTTTGTTGCAATTTATCGTCATCCAAAATTTTGATAATTGCTGTTGCTACTGCTTCTGGAGACGTGTCAGCTAGCAATACTCCATCTTCAGGAATATCATATAAGTTATTTTCACGATATAAATCTACTACTGGCAATCCTGCTGCCATCATTTCAAATGGAATACGTGATGGATTAGATGAACTCATACAAACTCCAACTTTACATTTATTATAAAGTTCATTACATTTATCTATTGGCATAATATGCAAGTTTTCCATTTCCACATCAAGTTTTATATCGACATCTGAACCATATAGATAAATTTTAACGTCTGGTCTTAAAGCTTTTACTAATAATAAAGCTCTTATTCCGATATTACTACATCTTCTTGGTTTTTCAGGTTGAAATATAAAACATATAGCATTTTCTTTTTCAACATTATCTAATTTCTTATATACATTGGTATCTGCACAAAAACTAAAATAATTCATTGGTTGGTTAAATTCGTGTTGCAATTTATAAGTTAACCATTTACCAATACTTACACCATTTAAACCATATTTATATGTATGTTCCATATCTAAGTATAAACCACCCATAGGCTCAAACCATGGTTCGAAATCTTGAATAAAGTATGCTTTTCTTTTAACATTATTCTTCATATAATATAAATAGTCTGGTGTTTTAATTGAATAGGTTGCAAAAGCAAGATCATATTCTTTTTTAAAGTCAATTCCAACATAAACATCACATAAACATTCTCCATAAAAATCAATTATTCTTTGTTTCATAGATTCGTTAGTATTAACATAATCTTCTTCTACATAAATATCGCATTCAAACCCTTGTCTAACTAAAAAGTTTGCATTTTGAATCATTGTTCTTATACCACCTGATCCTTTAATTGGTGATGGTATTATCCATGCAATTTTTTTTGCTATCATACTGCTTACCTCTTTCTTAAATTCATTTGAAGTTTCATTAATTATGCCACCATATCTAAAAGATTGTTTATGTATTTGATTACTATTTAAGCAACACTTCTTTCTTATCTCTGATTGAATAGTTAAAAGTTCTCTTATTTCTAACTCTCTAGATACAACAGTACTTGTAGATTTTGAATGTTTTCTAAAATAATTTAGACTTTTGCTACAATAGGCAATATCGCCATTACTTAATAGTTTATAATAAATGTACCAATCACCACTTATCTTAAATTTTTTTGCTTCTTCAATAATTTCAACTTGATTAGATTTTTTAAATACTACAGCCGAAACATTAGGAATCGTATTGCAAATCGCTAATGCGTTTTGAATTTCATTTATTCCTGAATTGATATAACTTTTGTTCCATTTTACTGAGCTTACTGCAAGCATCCAATCACGGCAGGATGAACTTATGATCTTATTATTTTCATCAATTCTCATACTCTCTGCATAAGATAAAACAACATTTGGAGAATCAAAGCCTTTCATCACATTTTCTAAAAAGTAATGACTACAGCTATCATCTGCCTCAGCTATCCATACATAATCACCGGTTGACAAAGAAAAAGCTTTTTGCCATTGGCTAAATACTGAACCACTATTTTTTTCGTTTTTAACAAATTTAATGTTAACATCAGGATGTTTTTTTATTATCTCCTCTATTTTATTAACCGAATTGTCTGTGGAACAATCATCCAATATTATAAGTTCATGTATTGGATAAGTTTGCATTAATATTGAATCAATTCTCTCTTCAATATAATTTTCATAGTTATAATTAGGTATAACTACAGAAACTTTTTTTGAATTAATAATATTTTTCTTTCTTGCTGCATGTTTATAAATACTCACTTTTTTATTATCTTTTTTGTTTTTATATGCTTTATATACAAAATTAGGTGTTACTTTCAACAAAACCTTTTTAATTTTCTTTTTCATTCAACTTCACACTCCATACTTTACATAAAAATTTAATTCTATTATACATTTGAATTTGTTGTTCATCATCTATTCCATATTTTTCTTTAACAAATTTGTAAATTCGTTGAATTTCTAAAATATGAGCTTTTTTATCGAAGGTTTGGCTTATATTGTTTCCATGAACTCGATAGTAATTCAACGTCTTATTTATAAATGATATATCACCTAAGTTCAAAATGTTTAAATAAGTAAACCAGTCACCTGATTGGTGAAATTTTTTTGCACTTTCAAATATTTCATCATAATTACCTTTTTTTATTATTGTACCAGAAACATTAGGAATTGTGCAATTTAAATATGAATAGCAATTTATTTCAGAAATTCCCTTATTTACATAACTAGCGTTCCAATGATTTGTTTTTAAAATATCTATTTGATCTACTAAGCTATTCTTTGTAATATACCCGTTAGAATCTATGAATCCTGTATCTGCATAACTAATAACAATATTATTGTTTTTTTTCAAAGGAGAAACAACTTCATTTAAGAAGTTTTTCTTAGCATAATCATCTGCTTCAGCTACCCAAACATAATCACCAGTGGCTAAATTTATTCCTTTTTGCCATTGACTAAAAGCATTTCCACTATTGATATCATTTACAACCACTTTAACATTTACAAATCCACTAATTTTTTGTTCAATTTGTTTTATATAGAAAAGTGAATTATCTTTTGATGCATCATCTAATATTATTAATTCATGAATTTTATAATTTTGATTTAAAATACTATACACTCTTTGATATAAGTAATTTGAATAGTTATAATTAGGAACAACTACAGATATTTTAATACCTTGTTCGGCTAGCTTCTTTTGCTTTTTAGCAGCCTTTTCTATACATTGAATATCTATTTTTGGTATTAACTTCTTATTTTTTTTATGTTTTAAAAATCTTAATATTTTATAGAAACTAATCCAAACATTATCCAAAAGAATCATTTTTTTCTCATTAAGGCTTACTAAATTTTTATAATATATTTGATTTATTCTTTTGCTGTTTTCTAAATATTCTAGGTAGTTAGTATTTTTTGTAATCTTGTAATCTTTAGATAATTCGTTGAATTTCTTTAAAAACTTATACCTTTTTATAAAGTTTCTTTCTTTAGGAATCGCAAACATCAATAATAAAATCAATTGATTATAAACTATTGCATTTTTATAAAATTCATAATCTTGTTCATTTTTAATTCTTTCTAGTGTAGTTTTTACGCCATCAAAAATATCAAATCTCTTATCACTAAATTTTGAATTTTGAATGGAGCCTCCACGTTGTACGTAAAAATAACAGGTGTCCGCATAAGATATTTTTTTTGCTTGGATTACAGTAGGAATAACAACCGCAATATCTTCATTTACCTTTCCTTCAGCAAAAGGATACTTTTCAATGTTTTTTCTTTTAAATAATTTATTACATGCACTTGCTGCAAAACCATTGTTTACTACACTATAAACATCAAAATCATTAGCATAACACTTGCATCTTTGAATTTTATTTGTTTGTTCATCAACTAGTTTTATATCACAAATGGCAATGTCTGACTTATTGTCTTTAATTGAACTCATAAGTTTTTCGTAATAATCAGGTTCTACATAATCATCTGAATCAATATAACCAATGAAATCGCCTGTTGATTTTTTTAAGCCATAATTTCTAGAATAAGAAAGTCCTCTATTTTCCCTATTGTAAAAAACTTTTATATTTTTATTTCCTTTATACTTTTTTAGTAGCTTTCTAGACGAATCTGTTGAACAATCTTCAACTATAACCAGTTCTATATTCTTATAAGTTTGGTTTAAAAGAGATTCAATACACCTATCCAGATATTTTTCAGTGTTGTAAACAGCGACTATAACTGATATTTTTTTATTCATCTTTTATTTCCCCCTGTATATATTTTTTTAATAGCTCTAATGATTTTATACATTCCTTTTGTTTAAAAAGTTTGCTATATCTTATTGATTTGTTGCTTTTTTTTATGCTAGATCCTTCTTTATGAAAAATTCTTATGGTTGGGTCATATAAACTAATAAGATTGGCTTTTAAAACTCTATGGAATATAAATTCTTCTTCATGAAACAAAAAAGTTTCATTGAAAAATGGATTTTTATATTTTTTAAGATATTGTTTGCTGAAAATAATACAACATCCGTGTAAAGGAGATTTGATATCAATTTCATTCCCATTTTGTGGTATTATCGGTTGTTTTATTCTATGTTTTATCTTTATATAGTTTTCTAGTATGAAATAAGTCAGCGGGTTTTCATACATTTTTATTAATTTTTTTGCTCTTACTATGCGTTTATTTACATTATCCAAATCTTTTATGACAGGAAATGGATTTACTGATTCTCCACTCGGTGAAGCAATTGATGGACCTAGCATATCAAATTTATACTTTTTATAATCGTTATCCACTTTTTTCAAGAATTCACTATCATCAATATATACATCATTATTCATAACTATATAATACTTTGAATCAAATTTTTCTTTAGCGTATTTTACTCCAATATTATTTGCTTTTGCAAAACCCATATTTTCAGGCAACTTTATAATATCTTTTGTATAGTTCATCAGTTTTTGCTCTTCAGACGTGGTTAGAGAATTGTTATCAACTATGACAATATGACAATCATCATTTGTTATTTTACTCAAATGAGTTAAACATTCTAAAGTTTCATCTATATTTTTGTAATGTAATATAATAAAACTAAACATAAATTACACTTCCTCAGCAAAACCTTTAGATAATTTCTTAAAAATAACCAAACCTAAACAACATAATAAAACACTTAATCCCAAAACTATTAGTAAAGACATTAAATGTGGGCTATTATGCCAGTAAAGTATGTCTCGATAGCAATTTATAATTGTAGTCATTGGATTCAATTGAATAATTTTACCAATTAAACTTCCATTAAAAATATCAGTTGAATATAAAATTGGTGTAGCATAAAATAGCATTTGCATCACAAAATTAACTATGTATTCAAAATCTCTTACATAAACATTAATCGAGCAAGTTATAAATAATATTCCCAGAGTTAATAGGTATTGAATAATGATAACTAATGGTAAATAAAGCATATACCACGAAAAACCTATTCCACTACAAATTAAGAATATAAACATTATTACACATGTAATCAAGAAGTTTATTAAACCACTTGTAACAACGGATATCGGTAATATTTCACGTGGAAAGTATACTTTTTTTATAATCCCACCATTTCCAATAATAGTAAAAGTACCTTGATTAATATTTGTTACAAACCAATTCCAAGGCAAAATACCGATTATCAAAAATGTAGTATAATGGTCATAGTTTGCTCCTCTTAATAAATAAGGAAACACAATTGCATAAACAAGAGTCATTAATAATGGGTTTAGAAACGACCAAATGATTCCTAAAAAGGACCCTTTATATTTTCCTCTAATTTCTTTTTTTACATTAGTTTTCAACAATTCTCTATATGCATATAAATCTTTAAATATCTTCATGTTTTTCTCCTTAATTACAAGTTTTAAGATAATCTTCTATAACTGTTTTTATCTTTCCGTCTTTCATTACTTTTCCTTCATGAATCCATATGCCACGTTTGCATAATTTTTCTATAGATCCTAAGGCATGGGATACAATTACTATTGTTTTATCACTGTCACGTAATTCCTCTAATTTTTTAAAACATTTATCTTGAAAGTGTTGATCTCCAACAGCTAAAATCTCATCAATTAATAAAATATCCGCGTCAACATTTATAGCAATAGAAAATGCAAGACGCATATATTGTCCTGAAGAATAAGTTCTTACTGGATTATCAATAAATTCTTCCAATTCAGAAAAAGCAATTATTTCATCTAATCTTTTGTCTATTTCCTTGCGAGTCAATCCGAAAATTGCGGCATTAAAATATATATTTTCTCTTCCTGTAAAATCCGGATGAAATCCGGCACCAAGTTCAAGTAAACTCGTTAATTTACCGCGAGTTGTAACTGTTCCACTAGTTGGATATATAATTTTTGTCATCAATTTTAAAAGTGTTGATTTACCAGAGCCATTAACACCAATTAAGGCAACAGTTTCTCCTTTTTTTATATCCAAGTTTATATTTTCAAGAACCGTTCTTGTTTCTGCTTTTTTATGATTCCAAAAAATCAGTCTTTCTTTAAGAGTACTTGGTTTATCATAAAATAGTTTGAAACTTTTTGTCATGTTTCTTACTTCAATTGCATTTTCTTTTTTCATACTATATTCACCTCTTAAATTATAACATACATTTTATGCAATACCTAGAAAAATGAGTTTTGATAAATAGTTTCTATTAAATTTGTTCACAGATTTAACATTTTTAGTAAAAAAATATAGTTGCAAAAACAACTACATATATAAATTTTAATCTTACTTAAAAATTTCATTATTATATTCTTTTATTTGTTGTATCTTGTGTTGTAAATCTAGGAAATGCATTCTTTATTATGCATCTTCTTATAAAACAAATTATAAATTTTTAAAAATGTTAGTTCCAATAATATTGGACCCATTATACCAATTACAACATATACCGGGAATAATTTACTATAAGAAAATACAAATTTAGGTAACAATGCATAATTTTTTGTCATAAAGTGAATAAATACAAAATCAACCAATTTGATAAAAGCTATATGTAAACACATAATTGATATGGTATGTTTTCCAATATAATTAAGCAAGTTAACAACAACATCACTCGAACTTTTAACTATAAAATTGCTTAATAAATACGTTAAATAAAACAATAAAATAGCACACACATAATAAAAAATTGGATTCCATAAAATGTTGTTAGCAATATCCGGTCTTCCTGGCACAAATTTGATAATCAATACCAAAATAATTAAAGAAATCAAAGATATAAATAATAGTTGCCATTTGTTAAATGAGTATATTCTATCTGCAATATTTATTTTTTTCATAATATATCCAATATATATGAATGGAATAATGTAAAAAGAGATATTATAGTGTAAACCAATATTAATGTCTTTGCATGTTAAATAATATCCAACAGCAAAAGTTAACAAAACCAATAGAAATTTTATAAATTCTGAATGTTTTGATTTACTCGAATAATAACAAATTGCATAAAATATAGTTAATCCAATTATTAACACTGGAATAAACCACATTGCTGATGAAAATGGCTCTAATGATATAAATTGGGCAGCATTAAATATACCAAAGATAAAATCTCTTATATCATATAATTTGTAAATGCTGACATCGATAATTCCCAAATGATAAAACACATTATGAAATAGGACTAATAAAGTTCCATAAATAAAATAATATTTCCAAAATCGTCCGATTTTGTTCCCTAAGTACAAAAATATTTCTTTAGGATTCTTATATTCACCATCCTTAAAAAAATACCCACTAACAATGAAAAATAAAGGTAAATTAATTAAGTATATAATTTTGGATATTAAATTTGCTTGATTTATACAATGCCCAGCCACAACGTATAATATACCAAAAAATTTCATTACATTAATTACTTTATTTTCTTTTTTTCAACGTGATTCATACAACATATACCACCTTACACATACATAATATAAATTATACTATATAAACTATTAACATGAAACACTTTCTATCATAAATATTATTATTTTGATAAAACTTCCATTGATATGAAATAATTTTATCATGTGCAAGACGATAAGCAACGAAAGACTTTACTATGTTATCTGGACATTCATTATAGTTATGTTTTAATTTGTCATACATCTTATCATCAACCATCCAAGAAAATTTATCAGCAGACAATTCATAATCCTTTTCTATTAAGAGAAACAATCGAAACACTTTTTGTTCGTGCGTAATTAGTGTGAAACTTTTTTCAAAAATTCATAAAAAAGTTTCGCACCATAAAAAAAGCAAACTTTTACATTTGCTTAGGTACTTTGTTATATGTAAATATTGGTTCTTTATCTTTTAATGGTAATCTTATTTGATCCTTTTCTGATAAAAGGATGTCTTCTTCAGTTAAACCATGTTCTTTAAACATATCATACCAAGGAATATCAAGACTTTTATCATTCCAAAGAATTCCATCTTCCATTTTAGGAGCATAATCATTATCAATTATATATTGAAATAAAGTATTATCTTCAAGACTTATAAAACCATGTGCGAATCCTCGTGGTACAAATAATTGTCTTCCACTTTCTGGTATATCTTTGTTATAAGGCATTAAAAGTACTTCTGTTGACTTACCATATGTTGGAGAACCAAGTCGCATATCAACTACTACATCAATTGCTTTTCCACTTAAAACCTCAACAATTTTTGCTTGAGCAAAAGGATTTTTTTGAAAATGAAGTCCACGTAAAACTCCTTTTGAGCTTAAACTTCTATTTGTTTGTACAACTCTTTCAAATCCAAGTTGATCCATATGTTCAGCCATGAAATATGGACTAAAATATCCTCTGTTATCACCAAACACTGCTGGTTCAATTATATAGCAATCTTCCAAATTTGTCGGAATTGCTCTGCTTCCATTACTAAATCTTATTTCTTCCATCTATTCTTTGCTTCCTTTAACACTAAACTCATTTCTTCATCATTGGCAAGTTCATCCATATATCTTGCAAACGCATCCATCGAACTTGGCATATCTCCTACATCATTTGCTAGTCTTGATTTATCAAGTCTTGTATCAAGTGGTCTTACAGCTGTTGTTTTATATTCTGACGTTGGAATTGGATTTACTTTTGTTTTGATATCATTCATTGCAAATATCATCTTAGCAAATCCGGCCCATGACATATCGCCAGGATTGCTTGCATGATATATTCCGTTTTCGTTAAGTTTACTTAACATAACTAACTTTTCTGCTAAATCAACCGTATAAGTTGGCGCTCCATATTGATCAGCAACAACATTTACTTCATCTTTTGTTCTAGCTAGTTTTAACATAGTTTTTACAAAGTTTTTACCATTTATTCCAAATACCCATTGAGTTCGGACAACCATGCCTTTTTCATAATCCAAAACAGCTTCTTCTCCAAGTCTTTTTGTTTTTCCGTACCAGTTTAATGGATTTACATCATCATAAAACTTATATGGTGCTTTCTTTGTTCCATCAAAAACATAATCAGTTGAAACATAAATAATTTTGGCATTAACCATTTTAGCGGCATCAACTAATCTACTTGTTCCAACCGCGTTTACTAATTCCGCATATTCTTTTTCTTCCTCAGCTTTATCCACGGCTGTATATGCAGCTCCATGAATGATTACATCTGGATGAAATTCTAGCACACTTTTGTAAATCGTTACTGGATCAGTTAAATTTAAAGTTAAACTTGTTGGTGCAAAAACCTCGTTTTTACCATTATTTAAAATCTTATATAGATCATGACCTAATTGGCCATTTATTCCAGTTATTAAATATTTCATTTTAACCTCTACCCTCCTGAAATTATTATAAATAAAAAGTGAATACTAGTCAATATCCACTTTATCTAAGTCATCTATAATAGACGATTGTTCTTCAATTAAACTTTTAATTCTTCTTTTGTATGTAATGATATTTCTTCTAAGTCTTGCAGCATCATTTTCCAAACTTTCAGCTTTAAGAAGTGCATCATTTATTATTCTATTAGCGTTCTTTTTAGCTTCAGTTATAATCAAATCTGATTCAGCAATACTATTGCTTTTATATTTACTTGCTGCTTCTTCTGCCATAACAACAGCTCGATTAAGCGTTGCATCCATGTTCTTATAATGTTCAAGTTCTTTAGTTAAGCGGTCGATTTCTAAATCTTTGTTTTTCATCTTAGTAATCATATCTTCAACTCTTGAAATAACATCGTCTACAAAGCTGTTTACCTGTTCAACGTTATAACCATTAAAACTCCTATCAAATTTTTTCATTACATCACCCTATTTATGTTAGAAATCCATTTCGTCTTCAATTTTAGATTTACTTTTTTTATCCTCTTCATCACTTATTCTACCATCTACAGTAACATTCTTTGGTGTACATAAATAAATTCCATTACCAAGTTTTTGTAAATCTCCACCAATAGCATATAACGTACCACTTAAAAAATCAATAATTCTTCTTGCTTGATCAGCAGTTACTCTTTTTAAATTAACTACAACTGAATTTCTTCTTTTTAAATGATCGGCAATTTGTTGAGATTCAGAATAAGCTCTAGGTTCAACCAATATCATCTTATTTCCGTTATCCTTAGCCTCTGTTTCATAAGTTTCCTCTTCGCCGCCATCAAAGCTTTCTTCTTTTGGAAACAAAGCTTTTTTTATTGATTCAAATGCCATACAAGCCACCTCCGTATATTAACTATATATATAATACCACATTTAAACATTTAGAGTAAATAAAAAAACATTAAAATTGAAATTTAATGCTTTTATACTTTATGAAATGTTATAAAACAAACCTCTTTCCAACCTTTTTTGTCTTTTTAAATTCAAAGTGCGAAATTTGCACTTTGAATTTAAAAATGTAGGAATTAACCTACATTAATTAAAATTTGATTCTATCTAAAATATAGTCTTTTACTTCATCAAGATTTAATGAAATTTGTTCCATTGTATCTCTATCTCTTAAAGTAACAATATTATCATTTAAAGTTTCATCATCGACAGTTAAACACCAAGGAGTTCCAATGGCATCTGCTCTTCTATAACGCTTTCCAATATTGGCCGTTTCATCATAAGATACTGGGAAGTATTTACTTAACTCTTGATAGATTTCCATAGCTTTTTCAGAATGATTTTTCTTTATTAAAGGTAAAACATTTACTTTATATGGAGCTAAATTTGGTTTTAACTTGAATACTTCTCTTGTATCTCCATTTTCTAACTCTTCTACTTTGTAACATTCATTTAAAATAGCTAAAAATAAGCGATCAACTCCAACTGAAGGTTCAATTACATAAGGAGTATATTTTTCATTTGTTTCTGGATCTAAGTATCTTAAATCACATTTTGCATGTTCCATATGAACTGATAAGTCATAATCAGTTCTATCAGCTATTCCCCAAAGTTCTCCCCATCCATTTGGATATTTATATTCAATATCAGTTGTTGCTTTACTATAAAATGAAAGTTCTTCTTTTTCGTGATCTCTGTATCTTAAATTTTCACCATCAAGTCCAAGTGAATTTAAGAAATCTAAGCAATATTTCTTCCAAAAAGCAAACCATTCTAAATCAGTGTTAGGCTTACAAAAGAATTCTAGTTCCATTTGTTCAAATTCTCTAACTCTAAATATAAAATTTCCGGGAGTTATTTCATTTCTAAAACTTTTACCTATTTGACCAATACCAAATGGTATTTTAGCTCGCATGCTTCTTTGTACGTTTAAGAAGTTTACAAATATACCTTGAGCAGTTTCTCCTCTTAAATATACTTTACTTTTAGCATCTTCTGTTACACCGATATGAGTTTCAAATAAAAGATTAAATTTTCTAATTGGAGTAAAGTCACATGATCCGCATTTTGGACAAGTAACGCGATTGTCTTTAATAAAGTTCTCTAACTTTTCATTATCCCAACCATCACCGGTTTCAGCACCTTTAGTAAATTCCTCAATTAGTTTATCAGCTCTTTCACGGCTTTTACATTTTTTGCAATCGATTAAAGGATCAGCAAATGAAGCAACATGTCCACTTGCAACCCACACTTCAGGATTCATAAGTATTGCTGAATCAAGTCCATAGTTACGATAATCCACATGACTATTTTCTTGAATAAATTTCTTCCACCATGCTTCTTTAATATTATTTTTAAGTTCTCTTCCTAAAGGACCGTAATCCCATGAATTTGCAAGCCCTCCATAAATTTCACTTCCTTGAAATATAAATCCATATTGTTTGGAAAAATTAACTAATTCGTCCATTGTTTTTGCCATCTTAATTCCTTCTTTCTATACATTTATTAAATTCATCCATGTTAGTTACAACTTTAATCAGTTTGCTTATATCATCATGAATAAATCCTAAATCAATTTCTTTTTCAATTTGAACCAAAAGTGAATCATAATATCCATCAAAATTAAATATTATAATGTCTTTCAAATCGTCTCTGGTTCTTTTTTCTTCAATCATACTCATAACTTCAGATAAAGTTCCAAGTCCTCCAGGTAAAATAACTATTAATTCACTTGATATATATAGTTCTTTGCATCTTTCAAAGGTTGTTGGAGTTACAACTTCACGATCATACTCCATTCCTTTTAAGTCATCAATATATTTTACATCGCTTACAGCTTTTACTTTGCACTCATGATATTTAAATGTTTGAAAGCATTTGCTCATCATTCCTGAGTCAGTTCCACCAAAGACTAATTTGTCGCCTCTTTTTGCAAGAACTTCAGCGACATCACAAGCAAGATCTTTGAACTTTTTATTTATGGAGTCATATGATGAACATCCAATAAACACACGCATATATTCACTTCCTTTAAATAAAAAAGAGAACAAATTCGTACGTATGGGCGAATAAAGAATTTCCGCTGTTCCACCATACTTTGTTCTCTTTGGTTTTATATAGCTCTTGGTTTTCCACACCAGTCATCGCTTGTATACATAAATTATATTATATTGGTCTTTAATTTACAACTATTTTTACTTTAAATTTGTCATAATTTTCTATCAAACATGGACTTTTTATTGTCATTATACTATTGTAGTCTAAACCTTTCATTATATTTTTTAGGTTATAGTTTGACACCCACTTTCTTTTTTTGTTAGACTCATAATTTGTGGTTGTTCTTGTTTTTCATCATGATGTATATAACCTACACAATTATCAACTGGTTTTTCATAACTTTCAACTCTGCAACTCATATTTTGACATGAACGACAATCTTTGGTTAAAGTATCACTTAAATTTCTTTCATAAAAACTCAGTACTACATTTTCTAAAAAACTAATATAATTTTTCTGATTTGCTGTATATTCTTTTAACATTCTTGCAAGTTCAATTATATGCTTGCCAATTAATTCTTCATCGAGATTCAGATTACCCCACATAATAGATGTGAATCCCTTAGCCTTTACAATATATCCATTATTATCAAATGTAACTTCTACGTTGTCACAAGAAAACGTTTGATAGTTATTTTCTTCTTTTTCATTAAATAAAGCCATTTTAACCTCCTTAAATTAAATTCATTAGCTTTGCATTATTATAGCACTTATTTAAAACAATTTTTAATTTTTACTTTAGTTCTATCAATTATATTCTAATTGGATCCATATCAATTTCTAAATATGTATCTTTATTAAATATATATTGTTCATCTATTTCTTTTAAAGTTTTAAGTAAAGAATCATCAAAACGATACTTAATAAGAATTTGAAAACGATAGTTATTATTTATTCTAAAAACTGATGCTGTTGTTGGACCTAAAATAATAGTTTCTTTATTCAAATTTTTTCTTAAAAAATTAACTACTTTATTAGCTTCAACACTCGCTTTATTATAATCTTTACTTATTACTTTAATACTTGTCAAATAATAAAATGGTGGATATTTAAGTTGCCTTCTAATATTCATTTCATATTCATAATTTCCTAAATAATCATTATTAACAACATAATTTAAAGTTTTGTTTAATGGATTAAATGTTTGAATAATAACCTCACCATTATCAGAACTTCTTCCTGCTCTACCGGAAACTTGGTGAAGCAAGTTGAAAGTATTTTCTCCGCTTCTAAAGTCTGGTATATTTAAAGATTCATCAGCGTTTATTACTCCTACCAAAGTTACTTTAGGAAAGTTTAAACCTTTAGATATCATTTGAGTTCCAATAATAATATCATAGTTATGATTTTCAATTTCGTTGATTATCTTTTCTTGACTTCCTTTTCTTGAGGTAGTATCAGTATCCATTCTAATAACTCGATATGATGGATATAAATCTTTTATGTATTTTTCTATTTGTTCCGTTCCGTAACCATAAGTTTTTATAGCTTTTTCTCCACATTCAGGGCATATGTCACTCATGAATTTGGTATATCCACAATAATGACACCTTAAATTATTAGAACTTTTATGATATGTTAAAGTTATGTCACAGTGAGGACATTTATATGTATATCCACATGATGCACAAGTTATAATCGTTGAATATCCTCGACGATTAAGAAGTAACATTACTTGTTCATTTCTTTCTAAGGTTTTCATTATCTTAACTTGTAGTTCAGTTGATAAAATAGTATCTCCATTTTTATAAGAACTTGCAAGATCAACTAACTTTATTTTAGGAATTCTTGCATTACCTACACGATTTTTTAAAGATAGATATTTATATACTCCCTTTTTTGCTCTTGCCATTGTTTCAAGCCTTGGAGTAGCAGACCCTAAAACTATTGGGCAATTATTATATTTTGCTCTAAATATGGCCATATCAACAGCATGGTAACGTGGATTATTTTCTTGTTTATATGAACTAGTGTGTTCTTCATCGATTATAATAAGTCCAATATTTTGTAAGGGAACAAAGATTGATGAACGAGTTCCAACTACAATTTTTGCTTCATCTCTTAAAATTTTATTGTATTCATCAGCTTTTTCTCCATCGCTTAAACCTGAATGAAATATAGCTACATTATCTCCAAAACATTCATAGAATCTTTTAACTATTTGAGTTGTTAAAGTTATCTCAGGAACTAGCATGATGACTGTTTTTCCATTTTTTAATACCTCAGATACTAATTTAATATATACTTCCGTTTTACCTGAGCCAGTTATTCCATGAAGCAAGAAAACATTAAATATATCAAATGAATTTTTAACCTCTTCCATAGCTTTTGTTTGTTCATCAGTCAATATTTTTTCTTCAGTTTTATTAACATTTGGATTAATTCGATAAACATTTTCTTTTTCGATTGTAACCAAATCTTTTTCTAATAATGAATTTAGAACTTGAGTACTAACTTCTTTTTTAGAAATTCTTTTTTCGGTTAAAAGTCTATTTACAAATTCTACTTGTTTTTTTGCTTTCTTATTATTTAAAACAAAATATTTACAAGCTTCTTCATCTTTTATAACCACGTAATTATTATAAATTGAATAATCATATTTTTCATTGTCGATTTTTAAACTTGTTGGAAGCATTGTTTGATATGCACTAATTAAAGAACATAATGTTCTTTCTTTTAAATATGCACCTAGTTTTATTAGTTCTTCATTTAATTTGAATGATTCATTTACTACATCATTTATATCTAGGATTTCAAAATCAGATGAAGCAACGTCTTTTAATGACATAACAAAGCCATTAATATTTTTTTTATTAAAAGGAACACTTACTCTTACACCTACAAACACTTTATTTTGTAAATGTTCTGGTATATGATAAGTAAATACTCTATCTAAAGATTTTACACCATATTGTATTAAAACTTCTGCGTACATATTTTCACCTAAATTAATTTTAGAATATAAGATATTTTATTTCAAGAAAAAAAGCAAAATTAGTTGATATTGTTACAATAATCTGACGATATTAAAGTCTTGAAATTTTTATTTCAACCGGTCGCAATTTGTGACCGGTTCATTTCTTTTTTTAATCTAGATTTTAAAGCATTTCAGTATGTTCAAGATATTTACTATCAACCGGTACAATAACTATATCTACTACAATTATATAATGTTTTTCTTCAACTTTAGTCTACACTGTTTTTATAATTTTATCGTTAAACATCTTATTAAATGTATTTATGTTTCTCAAACAATCATTTATCATTGTAATTTATTTTAAAAAATGTTATATTTTATTTAAGTGAAAAGCAAAGTTTCTTTAGGACGCGATGCTTACCACATGTTTTTGTGTTGCACCTTTTTCAAAAGAAAAGGTGCTTTTTTATATCTTATATTCCTTTTCTACAAAGAAGATATAATAATATAAAAATTATAATGATTAAACTTGTTACTAGTAGTTCTATTTTAAATTGATGTTTAAACATTATACATCACTTCCTTACTACAGCTTATTTTGCTGAAAATTCACGTCCTACATATAAGAAAGTGATAAGCATCTTTTCCTTGATTCTCGAGTATTTATTTAAACATAATTTTTTTATATTTCAAAACTACAAAATTTTAAATTTAGAGGCTCAGATCTTTAATATCTGTAGCTATTTATATGTAAAACGTTAAAATCTGTTGAAAAAAAGCTACCAATTTTTAAGTTTGGTAGTTTTAACACTTTTTTACAAAAAAAAGAGTATTGAATAATCAATACCCTAAGCAAATTAAGTTAATCCTTAAATGCTTTTAAATACTGGAAGTATAAATTACCTATTTAACTACTTCCTGTTATTATTATGTGCAATAATTTTAAAATATACATTATTTTTGACAGTTTTCACAAAAGTAAGTTCCACGTCCACCAACTCTTATTTTCTTTATTTTATTTTTACAGTTTGGACATATTTCTTTAGTATGAACCTTTAAATAATCTTGATAATGGCCGATTACTCCTAAAGATGAGGTATAACTTCTTATTGTTGAACCTCCTAGTTCAGTTGCTTTTTCAATAATAGCTTTTGAAGAAATACGTATTTTATCACATTCATCTAAAGTAATACTTGATCCACTTCTATTTGGATTTATGCTTGATGCAAATAAAACTTCATCAACATAAATATTTCCTAAGCCATTTATAATAGATTGATCTAAAAGTAATGTTTTTATCGGTTTATTTTTATTATGAATAGCTTTATAGATGTATTCTTTTGTTAAAGAATCATTATCGGGTTCTATTCCTAATTTCTTTATTTCTTTTGAAGAATATACATCTTCAGTTTTTAAAACTTTCATACGACCAAATTTTCTTGTATCATGATATCTTAAAGTAAAATCATCAAATATGAATATTACATGTTCATGTTTTTCTATTGGCTCTTCTGCTTCCTTTATAAAATATTTTCCTTCCATACGCAAGTGAGAAATCAACGTATATTCTCCTAAATTAAATAGTAAATACTTACCAAAACTACTGACACTTTCAATCGTTTTTCCAATTAATATATTTTTAAATTCGTTTATATCTTGATCTATTATCCGATCATATATAACATTTATATCCTTAATTTTATTTCCTGGTAGGCTTCTATTTAAAGTTCTTGCTACGGTTCTTACTTCAGCTATTTCAGGCATAACTTCACCTCATTTCCAACATTTTTTTAATAACATCATCAGAATTTATATCACTTAAATAACTGCTTTCTAAAGTCTTAAATAGTTCATTAAAATTATTTAGATTATTTTGTTCTAAAGGTAAACCATGTTCCATTATATCTATGAAACTTACGCCAGTTGAATCTATACTTTCTTTAATCCAATAATCTTTAAAAGTTTGTTCAACCGGTGTAATTATTTTAGTGTCTGATTTGATATCATAGCCAGATGATAAATAATATAGATAAAATAAACTGCATATATTTTCTAAATCAGTTGATTTATATATTTTCTTAGTTTCTCTAAAACCTACTATATTAGCAGTTCTTTCATAACATATACGATAAGTTTTTATCATATACATAATAAATGCTATTTTTCTTCTTTTATCCATTTGATTTATAATTAATTCATATGTTCTTCCAATTGGACTTTTATCAGACTTTGCTAAACTCATTTGGTATAAATGCATAAGTTCATGTATTAAAAAGGCAAATGCAAATAATAAATCTATTTTTCTAGTATCAAAATATGCATATTCTTTATAAAAATTCTTTGCTATTTTTTGTAAAAAAGCTTTCATTTTGATGGTATTAGCATAGATAGTATAATCAATTTCATTGGTTAAATTAACAAATAAAGCATCTTTGTCAGTGAAAGAAAAACTTGTTTCTATTTTTCTATCAAACACGTGATACTCATTTATTATAATTGCAAAATATTTAATAAATTTTTCGTAATCTTCACTTACACCAATTAATTCTTTTAAATTAGAAAGTTCATCTATCACAAATTTATCAAGTTCCATATAACCACCCATTGAAAGTTATTATATCATACTTAATTATTTTGTTTCATATAAATTGATTCCAAAATCAGTTGATACTTTTAAAGGAACTTTTAAAGTAACTGTATGTTCCATAATATCTTTTACTATTTTTCCAACTTCTTCTTTTTCATTTTCAACAATATCAAAAACAAGTTCATCGTGAATTTGTAAAATCATTTTAGATTTGATATTACGTTTTTCAAATTCATTATCAATTTCAATCATGGCTTTTTTTATTATATCGGCGCTTGTTCCTTGAATTGGTGTATTTAAAGCAATACGCTCACCCGCACTTCTTACCATATAATTTGAATTAAATAGTTCATCAATTGCCCTTTTTCTTTTAAACATTGTTCTAACATATCCACAGTCATAAGCATCCTTTATAGTTAAATCCATATAATTTTTTACTCCCGGATAAAGAGATAAATACATATCAATAAACTTCTTTGCTTCTTTTGGAGATGTTCCAATGTTTTCACCTAAACCAAAACCACTTATTCCATAAACTATTCCAAAGATAACTGCTTTTGCTGTACGTCTTTCTTGTGGTGTTACTTCATTCATTGGTTTTTTGAATATGTCTGATGCAACTTTAGTATGAATATCATCTCCATTAACAAACGCATTTATTAAAGCTTCACTTCCAGAAAGATGAGCTAGAATACGTAGTTCTATTTGAGAATAATCACTTGATAAGAATAAGTCATTAACAGGCACGAAAGCTTTACGGATTAATTTACCTAAATCATCACGTGCAGGAATGTTTTGTAAGTTAGGATCAGCACTTGAAAGACGACCAGTACGTGTTAAAGTTTGTTTATAAATAGTATGTATTTTACCATCTTCATGAATATATTCTTTTAAACCTTTTAAATAAGTTGAATTTATCTTTGTTAAGTTACGATATTTTATTATTTGTTCAATAACTGGGTGTAAACCAAGTAATTTTTCTAAAGTTGCTGCATCGGTTTTATAACCACTTGTTAATTTCTTTCCATGTGGAAGATTTAACTTTTCATATAAAACTTCACTTAATTGAATACGAGAGGCTATATTAAACTCACATCCAGAAAGATTATATATATCTTTACTAACCTCTTCGATTTCACTTTCAATGGCTTGTTGCATTTCATTTAAAATGTTTGCATCACACTTTATTCCTTCTATTTCCATCTTAGCAAGTACTTTTGATAAAGGAAGTTCAATGTCAGTATAAAGTTCATACATATCTTCAGACTTAATATCTATAATGTTTTTATCATGAGTATCATAAATATATTTTGCTTTCTCAGCAACAATGCTTTTTACATCCATTTTATTTTTTATAATATCATGTATTAAAGGAATAGATGAAGAATCGTTATTCATAAGAAGGGCAACGTCATCTTTAATAACTTTGTTTAAAAGATAAGCAATTAAATTTAAATCATAGATAACATTTAAATCAAATCTATTTAAAAGCACATAAGCTTTCTTAACATCAAAAGTATATTTCTTTACATCTTTTGTATAATCAAATACTTGATCAATATCTTTTGCCTCTACAAAGAAAGCATTTGTTCCGTCAAAAAGTCCCATTCCTAAAACATTTGCCATATGATAGTTTTCATTGTCACATTCAATATAGAAACTTATCTCTTTTGATCTATCTATTTCATAAACACTTTCTAACTTTTTAAACTCAAATTCATGAGTACTCTCTTTTACTTCGTGAGAAGTCATGAGTGAATAAAACTCTAAATCACGATAGAAATCATTTAAAGTATCTTTTGGACCAGTATATCTCATATCTTCAAAAGAGAAAGAAATCGGAACATCACGATATATAGTTGCAAGTTTTTTAGAAAAGTATGCAGAATCTTTTCCTGTTTCAAGTTTTTCTTTTAATTTTCCTTTTATGGAATCAATATTTTCATAGACACCATCTAAAGAGCCATAGTCTTGTAAAAGTTTCAAAGCTGTTTTTTCACCTATTCCAGCAACTCCAGGAATATTATCACTTGAATCTCCCATAAGCGCTTTTAGATCTATTACTTTAATTGGTTCAATTCCATACTCTTCTTTAAAGTTCGTTGGATTATATTTGGTATAGTCTTTTGATTTTAAAAGTTTAACTTCTACAACATCAGAAATGAGTTGTAAATAATCATGGTCACTTGTTATAACTGTTGCATCCCAGTCAGGATCTTCATCAGCTCTTTTTGCAAGAGTTCCAATTATATCATCAGCTTCATAATCTTCTATACCAATATTTTTTATTCCCATATGGTCTAACATTACACGAGCAAGTGGCATTTGACTTTTTAATTCTTCTGGAGTTTTAGCTCGTCCTGCTTTATAATCAGCATATTCTCTATGTCTAAAAGTTTTACCGATGTCAAAAGCAACTAACATATAATCTGGATTTTCTTCTTTTATTATTTTATTGATCATTGTTGCAAATCCATATAGAGCATTTGTTACTACTCCTTTAGAGTTTTTCATCAAATTTCCAGAATAAGCAGTTGCATAATAACTTCTAAACATTAGGTTATTTCCATCAATTAAGACTATTTTTTTCACGTTTATCACCTAAAAAAATTATACCACAAATTGGGTATAATTACTCTTTAATTAAATCAATTAAATCAACTATCTCTAAATTGTTATATTTTAATTTACTTAAATATACTTTAAATTCATTTAGGGTAAGATTTTTATCAATCTTAATAATTGATCCTCCTTTAGTATTATTTACATAAGAGGAAATATTGGAACTTTTTAATTCTATTGTTGGTTTTATTATAAATGATTTAGTGTTTATACAAGCAAAATGATTTGATACATCAACCATACATATATTTTTATTTAAATTATTTTTCTTTAAAAATCGACGAATATCATTAAAATCATCTTCATTAGAAGCACCATTTATATATGTGATTTCTTTCTTATTTATTTCATCTTGTTCTTTTACTATTTTGGAAAATTTTATTTTTTCAGTTAATAAATATTCTTCAATAGTTTCATTATCAACTATTAAAGCAACATCTGTATCACTTACATTTCCAATTATTACTTTATCTAAATGGTCCATTACAGAAATTTCTGGTTTTATATAATCATAAACAAAGAAAGTTTCATTGAACGATCCAAAGTCATTCATTTTTAAATAACTTTCTCGTTTATTTAATTCTCTTCCATTTTTACCAGTTATTATTGTATTATCTTCAATAATAGCATTAACGGGACTTTCATATAAAGAGTCTTCATACATTTTTATTTCTTTCATAAGAGGACTTAAATTTTCGACATAAAGTATTAGTCTATCTGATGCATAAAAAGATAAAACACATAAGGTTATTACAAGAGCATATTTAATATATTTCATATTTTCACCTATTTAATATATATGATGAATACTCATTTAAATAACTAAAAAATATTTTAATAAGTTGATATGAGAGTTATACGTGCATATCCGTTGCCTTGCTTTGAACAATTTTCTGTTGGTGTTAAACTCGTACATGTTGTTGAAAAGGTGTTAGTTGAAGTTTCATTTGATTCTTGACAGTTATAACAATACATTGCTTTATTTGAAAGAAGTGAATTTCCGATGTAACCTGAACCTCCTCCAGTTTTGTGTCCTGTTTCTGGTAGCTTTCCGTTTTCTAATAATGTCCCTGTTTTTGGAGCAGTAAATGTTTGTTCTCCTCCTGTATAATCATAATTCCATACTTTTCCTACATTTTATCTTCTTTTACACATTCTAAATAGGATTCTGTATCATATTCTGTTTAATCATTTATTACATCTACACTTATATCTCCATTAACATCATTTATTGTAAATTCATCTTTTGTATTATTTATTCCACTTATTTCTTTTCCATTTACTTTTAAGTTAGATAGATATACTTTAAAATCACTTAGGTTTTCTGCTAACTTTCCATTTCCAT
>OGQT01000674.1_pt1 | contig 29740 bp, 25 predicted proteins | sample 1553261 | NCBI WGS metagenome assembly OGQT01 (sample SAMEA2579992, study PRJEB22360) | human gut metagenome | biome: human gut; feature: human-associated habitat; material: faeces | place: Denmark | collected 2008/2010
GAGCGGGGAGTCTGGCGTTTCCGCTCCCTGCATTAATCTGGTGTGCAGTGCGCTATACGCCGCAGGTAACATGTCTGTTGACCTTTGTCACCGGTGCGGTGGAAGTCGTACTGGTGGCAAATTCGGTGATTGATATCTCGGTCGGTTCGCCGTTCTCTATTCCGCAAATGTTCTCCGCACGTCTCGGTATTGCCACGATGGCGATATGCCCAATTATGGTTTCCTTTAGCGTGGCAGCGATCCATTCGCTAATGAAGCAAGTTGCGCTGCGAGCCGACTTTGATTTTCTGACTCAGGTTTACTCACGGTCTGGTCTTTATGAGGCGCTGAAAAGTCCATCGCTGAAACAGACACAACATCTGACGGTCATGCTGCTTGATATCGACTATTTCAAAAGCATTAACGATAACTATGGACATGAATGTGGCGATAAAGTGTTAAGCGTGTTTGCCCAGCATATTCAGAAGATTGTCGGTGATAAGGGGCTGGTGGCGCGAATGGGCGGCGAAGAATTTGCTGTTGCAGTGCCGTCGGTGAATCCTGTCGATGGCCTGCTAATGGCGGAAAAAATCCGTAAAGGCGTAGAACTTCAACCGTTCACCTGGCAACAAAAAACGCTTTATCTCACGGTAAGTATTGGCGTCGGTAGTGGTTGCGCATCGTACCGAACGCTGACCGATGACTTTAATAAATTGATGGTCGAAGCCGATACGTGTCTGTATCGCTCGAAGAAAGATGGGCGCAACCGTACCAGCACTATGCGTTACGGTGAGGAAGTTGTCTGACATCTTTATTTACTCAGAGCGAATTAAATGCAATATGTTCTACCACTTTATGATCCAAGAAAAGGCCTGTTTCCTCGATTAAACCATGATCCGCGCCACACTTTTCTCATAAAACTGCTCATTAATCATCAGGAGTTGATCAAAACAGGGGTTCGGCGTATTAAAGTTTGCTAACCTGTCGTACCAATTCAAACAGGTTGTATGACTAATCAGAAGGGAACCCATTGTGAAAACACTAAATCGTCGCGATTTTCCCGGTGCACAGTATCCAGAACATATCATTCAGTTTGGTGAAGGTAACTTCCTGCGCGCCTTTGTTGACTGGCAAATCGATCTCCTGAATGAGCACACCGATCTGAATTCTGGCGTGGTCGTTGTTCGTCCGATTGAAACTTCATTCCCGCCGTCACTGAGCACGCAGGATGGTCTTTATACCACCATTATCCGTGGCCTGAATGAGAAGGGTGAAGCGGTCAGCGACGCGCGCCTGATTCGCTCGGTTAATCGTGAAATCAGCGTCTACAGTGAATACGATGAATTCCTGAAACTGGCTCACAATCCGGAAATGCGCTTTGTTTTCTCTAACACCACCGAAGCGGGTATCAGCTACCATGCGGGCGATAAATTCGATGACGCGCCAGCGGTAAGTTATCCGGCAAAACTGACCCGTCTGCTGTTCGAACGTTTTAGCCATTTCAACGGTGCGCTGGATAAAGGTTGGATCATCATCCCGTGTGAGTTGATTGACTATAATGGCGACGCGTTGCGTGAACTGGTGCTGCGCTATGCGCAAGAGTGGGCACTGCCAGAAGCATTTATTCAATGGCTGGATCAGGCTAACAGCTTCTGTTCTACGCTGGTGGACCGTATCGTTACCGGTTATCCGCGTGATGAAGTGGCTAAACTGGAAGAAGAACTGGGCTACCACGATGGTTTCCTCGACACCGCTGAACACTTTTACCTGTTTGTGATTCAGGGGCCGAAATCCTTAGCGACTGAACTTCGTCTGGACAAATATCCGCTCAACGTGCTGATCGTTGACGATATTAAACCGTATAAAGAACGCAAAGTGGCAATCCTCAACGGTGCGCACACCGCGCTGGTGCCGGTGGCGTTCCAGGCAGGGCTGGATACCGTAGGTGAAGCGATGAACGATGCTGAAATTTGCGCATTCGTTGAAAAAGCCATCTACGAAGAAATTATTCCGGTACTGGATTTGCCACGCGATGAGCTGGAGTCTTTCGCCAGTGCAGTCACCGGACGTTTCCGTAACCCGTACATCAAGCATCAACTGCTGTCTATCGCGCTCAACGGTATGACCAAGTTCCGCACACGCATCCTGCCGCAGCTGCTGGCAGGGCAGAAGGCAAACGGCACACTTCCGGCGCGCCTTACTTTCGCATTAGCGGCATTGATTGCGTTCTATCGCGGTGAGCGTAATGGAGAAACATATCCGGTACAGGACGATGCACACTGGCTGGAACGTTATCAGCAACTCTGGAGCCAGTATCGTGACCGTGTTATCGGGACCCAGGAACTGGTAGCGATTGTGTTGGCAGAAAAAGACCACTGGGAGCAGGACCTGACGCAAGTGCCTGGTCTGGTCGAGCAGGTTGCTAATGACCTGGATGCGATTCTCGAAAAAGGGATGCGCGAAGCTGTACGCCCGTTGTGCTAATACTCTGAACCCGGTTTCGACCGGGTTTCTTATTTCGCTATATTAGTTACAACATTCTATGTGCCTTTATCATTAACAGGTGCCACATGCAGCACCTGTTAATGTTGTAAGCTTGTAGGTAATTTGTAAGTAGCGTCTTGAGAATGTGATCGTAATCACGTTTAATAGGGCGACTTTTCCACGCCTGAAGATAACCATGATTGTTCGTCCACAACAACACTGGCTGCGCCGTATTTTTGTCTGGCACGGTTCAGTATTATCCAAGATATCCTCGCGCTTACTACTCAATTTTCTCTTTTCTATCGCTGTTATTTTCATGCTGCCCTGGTACACGCATTTGGGCATTAAATTCACCCTCGCACCGTTCAGCATTCTCGGTGTCGCCATCGCCATTTTTCTTGGTTTTCGTAATAATGCCGGGTACGCCCGTTACGTTGAAGCGCGAAAACTTTGGGGGCAGTTGATGATTGCCTCACGGTCGTTACTGCGCGAGGTAAAAACGACATTGCCAGATTCGGCAAGTGTAAGGGAGTTTGCCCGGCTGCAAATCGCCTTCGCTCACTGTTTACGCATGACATTACGCAAACAACCACAGGCGGAAGTGCTGGCTCAATATCTCAAGACGGAAGATCTTCAGCGTGTACTGGCTTCGAACTCTCCAGCTAACCGTATCTTGTTAATAATGGGGGAGTGGTTGGCGGTTCAGCGCCGCAATGGGCAGCTTTCAGATATCCTGTTTATTAGCCTCAACGATCGGCTTAATGATATTTCAGCAGTTCTGGCAGGCTGCGAGCGCATTGCCTACACGCCAATTCCCTTTGCCTACACCCTGATTTTGCATCGTACCGTTTATCTGTTTTGTATCATGCTGCCGTTCGCGCTGGTCGTGGATCTGCATTACATGACGCCTTTTATCTCTGTGCTGATTTCCTACACTTTTATTTCGCTGGATTGTCTGGCGGAAGAACTGGAAGATCCCTTCGGTACTGAAAACAATGATTTACCGCTGGATGCCATCTGCAACGCTATTGAAATTGACCTGTTACAGATGAACGATGAAGCAGAAATTCCAGCGAAAATTCTTCCCGATCGCCATTACCAGCTGACGTGATAATTACTCCGTACGGCGGGCAACAATAAACAGACGCGGAAATGCCAGCAATATCTGTCCGTTCTCCTGGAGGGGATATTGCTCTTCCAGCATCTGATGGTAGCGCGTAAGAAAATGCTGCTGTTCGCTCTCGGTCAGATCCTGTAACCACGGACGTAATCCAGTGGCGGTCACCCAATCGATAATCGCCTGGTGCGACGGCATCTGGTGATAGTAAGTGGTTCGCCAGATATCGACCTCACATCCGGCTTCACTCAGAATATCGTAGTAAGCATGAACGCCAGCCAGCGGCTCACGCCCGCGATCCGGGTAGTTTTGTTCCCAGGCAACTTCGCGCATGAGCACATGGGTCGGCTCCAGCCAGTTATCTGGCATCTGTACTGCCAGCACGCCCAGCGGACTGAGTAACGAAACCAAATGAGGAAACAATTCGTAGTGGTCGGGCAGCCATTGCAGCGAGGCATTAGCAAAAATCAGATCGAGTGCCTGTTCCGGTTGCCAGTTGCGGATATCTGCTTCCACAAACAGGCAGTCTGGCAAAGCACTGCGCGCTTCAGCAATCATCGCCGGAGATGAGTCGATGCCCGTTATCCTGGCAGCAGGCCAACGTTGGTGTAGAAGGGCGGTGCTGTTACCTGGGCCACAGCCAAGATCGGCAATGTATTCGATATTCTCCAGCGACCCCCTGGCAAGCAGCTCCACCGCCGGACGCGATCGTTCAGCGGCAAAGTGTAGATATAAAGAGGGGTTCCAGTCAGACATTTTTTTACTCCCGTCAGCGCGTTACCCCAATTGTAGATAAAACTGATAAATTCGCCTCACGGCATCACCCCATTGAACAGACGTTTTTTACGCGGCCAGGTCATTAAGATTACAGATTCCGGTAGTCAAAGAAGCCACCGCATTAGGATGTGCTTTTTTAAATCCTCCTTTTTATCCGCGATCGCGGATATCGCAGCGTTTATCCCGTAGAGCGGATAGGATGTGTTTCCAGATTGACTTTATCCTCACTAAAGGATAAAACTGATAATATCCCCTTAAGCGGATAAATTTGCTGTGGACGTATGACATGATGAGCTTTCAGAAGATCTATAGCCCAATGCAATTGGCGAATGCAATGAAACTGGTTCGCCAGCAAAACGGCTGGACGCAGAGCGAGTTGGCGAAAAAAATCGGCATTAAGCAGGCGACAATTTCCAATTTCGAAAACAATCCTAACAATACCTCGCTCACGACATTTTTTAAGATTTTACAGTCGCTTGAACTCTCAATGACGCTATGCGACGCAAAAAATGCCTCGCCAGAAGCAACAGAACAGCAAGATCTGGAGTGGTGATGCCTAAACTAGTCACTTGGATGAACAACCAGCGGGTAGGCGAGTTAACGAAGTTAGCCAACGGCGCGCACACCTTTAAGTATGCACCTGAGTGGTTAGCCAGCCGTTATGCCAGACCGTTGTCACTTTCGCTGCCATTGCAGAGGAGGAATATCACCTCTGATGCCGTATTTAACTTCTTCGATAACCTGTTACCCGATAGCCCGATTGTACGTGACCGGATCGTTAAACGTTATCATGCTAAATCCAGACAACCGTTTGATTTATTGTCAGAAATAGGGCGAGACAGCGTTGGTGCCGTGACGTTAATCCCCGAAGATGAAACCGTAATGTGTCCGATAATGGCATGGGAAAAGCTTACTGAAGCCAGACTTGAAGAAGTATTAACGGCTTATAAAGCAGATATCCCGTTAGGCATGATTAGAGAAGAAAATGACTTTCGCATCTCGGTTGCTGGCGCACAGGAGAAGACTGCGCTGCTCAGAATAGGCAATGACTGGTGCATTCCGAAGGGAATAACGCCAACGACGCACATTATCAAATTGCCGATTGGCGAAATCAGACAGCCCAATGCGACGCTCGATCTTAGCCAAAGCGTTGATAATGAGTATTACTGTTTGCTGCTGGCGAAAGAACTCGGGTTGAATGTTCCGGACGCAGAAATCATTAAAGCGGGAAGGGTGCGCGCGTTAGCGGTCAAACGTTTTGACAGGCGTTGGAATACTGAGCGAACGGTTTTACTTCGCTTGCCACAGGAGGATATGTGCCAGACATTCGGTTTACCTTCATCGGTGAAATATGAATCAGATGGAGGCCCCGGTATCGCGCAAATTATGGCTTTTTTGATGGGGTCCAGCGAGGCGCTGAAAGATCGCTATGATTTTATGAAGTTTCAGGTCTTCCAGTGGTTGATTGGCGCAACAGATGGCCATGCAAAAAACTTCTCCGTATTTATTCAGGCTGGCGGCAGTTATCGGCTCACACCATTTTATGACATCATTTCGGCATTTCCGGTCCTTGGCGGTACGGGAATACACATCAGCGATCTCAAACTGGCAATGGGGCTTAACGCATCCAAAGGCAAAAAAACGGCAATCGATAAAATTTATCCGCGACATTTTCTGGCGACAGCAAAGGTGCTGAAATTCCCGGAAGTGCAGATGCATGAAATCCTGAGTGACTTTGCCAGAATGATTCCGGCAGCACTGGATAACGTGAAGACTTCATTACCGACAGATTTTCCGGAGAACGTGGTGACGGCAGTTGAAACCAATGTGTTGAGGTTGCACGGTCGGTTAAGCCGAGAATACGGTATTAAGTAAGATATGGGGTTTTGGTCGTTGTTAATGAGCAGAACAATCATGAACCGCCAACGACTGGATTCTCCCTTGGTTTATGTTGGTGCGCATAATGTATATTATGTTAAATTTCCTGTGAAGGTCCTTTACTTCACCATTCACATCCACACACAGATAAATCAATACGTTGTGATTTCTGACTTCCCTCCCGTTTCGGTAGAAAAATTCAACCTCTGTTCAGTGATGGCACACCATAGACCATGAGTTGGATAATTGCGTTGTTTACAGCAGCCAGCGCTTTGATGGCACTATATCCCTCACGCTTCTGAATATGTTTGGGTGTGCGTGGGTTTTCCAGTAGTACTCGTAGCCCTGGCGATATAACGCAAAAGGTAATTTAGCGATCTGTTCATCAGTCAGGTTGGCATCACCGGAGTAAAGCACTTCGCTACCGGCGACTTCCTGAGCTCGTGCATCTGAAGCCTGCTTAAGACGTTGTTGAATAGATTTCCTTGTAGAAGCATTCCCTTCAAAGCGCATTCATGAAGGGTGTTCATAGACACAATCATTTTAGCCTCGTTACTGGCAATAATGATAATTGATATTCTGGCTGTATCAAAAATAAGGCTGAATTATCAGAAGGTTTATCATGAGAATACTCGTTGCTGGCGCAACAGGAAGTATTGGTATTCATGTTGTGAATACTGCTATTGCAATGGGCCATCAGCCCGTGACTCTGGTCAGGAATCGGCGGAAAATCAAGTTACTCCCTCGTGGAACAGATATTTTCTATGGCGATGTTTCAATACCTGAAACACTTACCGATTTACCGAAAGATATTGATGCCATCATTTTTACACTCGGCTCTGATGGTCAGGGACGTATTGGCGCCAGAGCAATAGATTACGGCGGTGTACGTAACATTTTGCGAATATTCATGGATACACCTGTTCGCATCGCCCTGATGACAACGATTGGCGTAACTGAGCGGCTCAGTAGCTGGAATCAACGTACTGAAGTTCATGACTGGAAGAGACGCTCTGAACGCCTGGTCAGAGCCAGTGGGCATATCTACACTATCGTCAGACCCGGCTGGTTTGATTACAACAATGATGATGAGCACAGAATCGTCATGCTTCAGGGGGACAGACGCCATGCGGGAACGCCGGAAGATGGTGTTATCTCCCGGGAGCAAATCGCCCAGGTTCTTGTAACAGCTCTGAGCAACGATGCGGCAAAAAATAAAACGTTCGAACTGGTCGCAGAGCGAGGAGAAGCACAGCAGGATCTCACTCCTCTGTTTGCAGAGCTGCGGAATGATAATCCACAAAAAAATGATGGGGTTTTCGATATAGACAATATGCCCCTTACTGAAGAACCTGAGTGCGTTATTAACGACCTGAATCTGTATTCGAAAAATTCAAAAATCTAACAACGTTGTCATATGACAGTCAGTCTTATGACAGCTTAGAACTGTATATTTACAGATCAAGAAGGAGGAAGCTATTTCCGATATTCGTCAACTTTCAAATATATCGTTTAAAACAGGTATCAGATATGAAAGCACTACTAATTACTGCATTATTCATGGAATTCATTTCGGTAAATACTGCATCTGCTGCTGAGGAGATTCATCATGCAGATAGCAAAGTCGACGATCAGGTCCTCATAGCTGAGTAAAAAGATGGCCAGAGTTGACTGCTCGAGGATGATATCCGCGTTTGGTCATGTAGTAGCCAGGATAGTCCACGAGGAACTGTGCTGCATCATCCTTCAGTTTATGATTCAAAGAGAGTTACAGCAATTTGGTGTTAGTTTCACCAGGCAAATATTAATCATAGCTAATGTTTATAGCCATATAAACTATTAGTACCTCTTGACCTTTCCTGACACTTCCCTTGTTCGCAATAATATTCTGTTTAGTCGCTGTTTATAAATAACATGCATAATGAAATCGTCATGTTATTTAGCGACATAAAATGTTTTTACAAATACTCTCTACAACAAGTGCAGCAATAAACTTGTTGTGAATAGGTGTCCTTGTAATTTAAAGATATTATCATTCTTCGTGAAATGTAATAACCATGGAAACTATATTCTCAGGGCAACATCCAATCAAGAATGATTCTTGTTTTATAAGCAATAACAGAATAACTTAATTGTTAACTCTCTTTATTCAGCTACTTAAATATAAATTTTGGAGAATTATGAAACTCAAACATGTCGGTATTATTGTCGTTTCTGTGTTGGCGATGTCGTCTGCTGCGGTAAGCGCAGCCGAGGGTGATGAATCAGTAACGACCACTGTTAATGGCGGTGTAATTCATTTTAAAGGTGAAGTGGTAAATGCCGCTTGTGCGATTGATTCAGAATCAATGAACCAAACGGTTGAGCTGGGTCAGGTTCGTTCTTCTCGCCTGGCTAAAGCGGGTGACCTCAGCTCCGCCGTTGGCTTCAATATCAAGCTGAATGATTGTGATACCAATGTTTCCAGTAATGCAGCTGTTGCATTCCTGGGTACTACTGTCACCAGTAATGACGATACATTAGCGCTGCAGAGTTCAGCGGCAGGCTCTGCCCAAAATGTCGGTATCCAAATTTTGGACCGTACAGGGGAGGTATTAGTACTTGATGGTGCTACTTTTAGCGCTAAAACTGACTTGATTGATGGCACGAATATACTGCCGTTCCAGGCTCGTTATATTGCTCTCGGGCAGTCAGTAGCTGGTACTGCAAACGCTGATGCGACCTTCAAAGTTCAATATCTATAATTCACTCTTAAGGTGACTATGTGTCATCTGAAATTGAAACAGGGTGTGTGTGGCATGGCTACGCACACCCGAGAAATTCACCAATGTTCATCTCATTATTAATGAAAAATGGTTTGTATTTTGGAGCGGTATGAAAAATCACATAATATCTAAACGATCAATAAACAACAGTAGTTAAACTTGCTGTTATTTAAAATATTTACTTGGTAGCAAGGTTTTCCTATCAAAAGAGAACCAACATTTATTACAAACGCATTAAGTCTGGAAAACCGGCGACTCGCCAATGCATTAGCAATATTTACCGATTGTCTGATGTAACGGTTTCCCCGCTTATCCTCTTAACACATGGAGAATGCATCAGATGCAAACTACGCGTACCCCCTACTCTGTTTCCTTTATGGCGACAGTGTTACTTTTATTGCTCTTTGCTTGCCATAGCACCATTGCCAACGCAGCTGTCGCACTTGGTGCGACGCGGGTAATTTATCCGGCAAACCAGAAACAGGTTTTATTGCCTGTCACGAATAATGATCCTGCCAGTGTCTATCTCATTCAGTCATGGATAGAAAATGCGGGTGACCAGAAAGATACCCAGTTTGTCATTACCCCACCGCTTTTTTCCATGCAAGGTAAAAAAGAGAATACGCTTCGGATAATCAACGCCACTAATCATCAGTTACCAGGCGACCGTGAAAGCCTGTTCTGGGTTAATGTTAAAGCTATCCCTGCTATGGAAAAAGACCAGAAGAATGAGAATACATTACAGCTGGCAATTATTAGCCGCATAAAAATGTTTTATCGCCCCACGCATCTGGCAATGGCACCTGAAGAAGCGCCTGCAATGCTTCGGTTTCGTCGCAGCGGTAGCAAACTCACTCTTATTAATCCAACGCCCTACTTCATTACCGTAACAAATATGAAAGCAGGAAATAGCAATCTCCCAAACACCATGGTGCCGCCAAAAGGTGAAGTATCGGTGGATATCCCGCATGCTGTAACCGGGGATATCAGTTTTCAGACAATCAATGATTACGGTGCATTAACTCCGCGTATTAAGGCAACCATGCAGTAAGCCAGTGACCTAATTAATAATAAACTCAATCGGGATTAAAAATGACAGCCTTTCGTGCCGCATTTAAGGCATATCGTATGCATCAGGTGTTAATACTGCCTCGCTTTGCACGGCTTACCTTTGCCCTTGGCTTAGCAACTGCGGTTTTTCCCGTTGACGCAGAGTATTATTTTAATCCACGGTTTTTAAGCAATGACCTTGCTGAATCTGTCGATTTATCTGCCTTTACTAAGGGACGCGAGGCCCCACCTGGTACATATCGGGTCGACATTTATTTGAACGACGAATTTATGGCTAGTCGGGATATTACTTTTATTGCAGATGATAATAACGCAGATCTCATCCCATGCCTGAGTACAGACCTTCTTGTCAGTCTTGGCATAAAAAAATCAGCATTATTAGACAACAAGGAACATTCGGCAGATAAACATGTGCCGGACAACAGCGCATGCACACCACTTCAGGATCGTTTGGCTGATGCATCATCTGAGTTTGATGTTGGTCAGCAACATCTGTCACTCTCCGTTCCGCAAATATATGTCGGCAGAATGGCTCGCGGCTATGTTTCTCCTGATCTGTGGGAAGAAGGAATAAATGCAGGGCTACTAAACTATAGTTTTAATGGTAATTCTATTAATAACCGTAGTAACCATAATGCAGGAAAATCCAACTATGCATATTTGAATTTACAGAGTGGCATCAACATTGGTAGTTGGCGACTGCGCGATAACTCAACGTGGAGTTATAACAGTGGGAGTAGCAATTCATCTGACAGCAATAAATGGCAGCATATCAATACGTCGGCTGAACGTGACATTATTCCGTTACGCTCACGGTTAACAGTGGGTGATAGTTATACCGATGGCGATATTTTTGACAGTGTGAACTTTCGTGGCCTTAAAATAAATTCAACAGAAGCGATGTTGCCCGATAGCCAACATGGTTTCGCTCCGGTGATTCATGGTATTGCTCGTGGCACCGCACAAGTGAGTGTAAAACAGAATGGATACGATGTTTATCAGACTACTGTCCCACCCGGCCCTTTTACTATTGATGATATCAACTCTGCGGCCAATGGTGGTAATCTGCAAGTAACCATAAAAGAGGCAGACGGCAGTATTCAGACATTATATGTTCCTTATTCGTCTGTTCCGGTTCTCCAACGTGCTGGATATACGCGTTATGCACTTGCCATGGGGGAATATCGTAGTGGAAATAACCTGCAAAGCACCCCCAAGTTCGTACAAGCAAGCTTGATGCATGGTCTGAAAGGAAACTGGACACCTTATGGCGGAATGCAAATTGCAGAAGATTATCAGGCCTTCAACCTTGGTATTGGTAAAGATTTAGGACTTTTTGGTGCCTTTTCTTTCGATATTACGCAGGCCAATACGACACTTGCAGATGACACCCGTCACAGCGGACAATCGGTTAAATCCGTCTACAGCAAATCCTTCTACCAGACGGGAACCAATATCCAGGTCGCAGGATATCGCTATTCTACGCAAGGTTTTTATAACTTATCCGACAGTGCATACAGTCGAATGAGTGGTTACACCGTCAAGCCTCCTACCGGAGACACCAGTGAGCAGACACTATTTATTGATTATTTTAATCTGTTCTACAGTAAGCGTGGTCAGGAACAAATAAGCATCTCTCAGCAGCTTGGAAATTATGGTACGACATTTTTCAGTGCCAGTCGCCAAAGTTACTGGAACACGTCACGCAGCGACCAGCAAATATCATTTGGATTAAATGTGCCGTTTGGTGATATTACGACTTCGCTGAATTACAGCTATTCCAATAATATATGGCAAAACGATCGGGATCATTTACTCGCTTTTACGCTTAATGTTCCCTTTAGTCATTGGATGCGTACAGACAGTCAGTCGGCATTTCATAATTCAAACGCCAGTTACAGTATGTCAAACGATTTGAAAGGCGGCATGACCAACCTATCAGGGGTTTATGGCACTCTGCTACCGGATAATAACCTGAATTATAGTGTTCAGGTCGGTAACACCCAAGGGGGTAATACATCGTCTGGCACCAGTGGTTACAGTTCTCTTAATTATCGTGGTGCTTACGGTAATACGAATGTCGGTTACAGTCGGAGTGGTGACAGCAGCCAGATTTATTACGGAATGAGTGGTGGGATTATTGCTCATGCTGATGGCATCACCTTTGGACAGCCGCTGGGCGACACAATGGTTCTGGTTAAGGCTCCTGGCGCTGATAATGTCAAAATAGAGAACCAGACCGGAATTCATACCGACTGGCGTGGCTATGCCATATTACCATTTGCGACAGAATATAGAGAAAATCGTGTCGCTCTTAACGCGAATTCCCTTGCAGATAATGTTGAACTGGATGAAACCGTAGTCACTGTCATCCCAACTCACGGTGCTATTGCCAGAGCAACATTTAATGCACAAATCGGCGGGAAAGTATTAATGACGTTGAAGTACGGTAATAAAAGCGTTCCATTCGGTGCAATTGTCACTCACGGAGAGAATAAAAATGGCAGCATTGTCGCGGAAAATGGTCAGGTTTATCTGACTGGACTTCCACAGTCAGGGAAATTACAGGTTTCATGGGGCAAAGATAAAAACTCAAACTGTATTGTCGATTACAAGCTTCCTGTAGTCTCTCCTGGAACCTTGCTGAACCAGCAGACAGCAATCTGTCGCTAAGGAACAATAGATTATGAAATACAATAACATTATTTTCCTCGGTTTATGTCTGGGGTTAACCACCTATTCTGCTTTATCCGCAGATAGTGTTATTAAAATTAGCGGGCGCGTCCTCGATTATGGCTGCACAGTCTCATCGGATTCGCTTAATTTTACCGTAGATCTCCAAAAAAACAGTGCCAGACAATTTCCAACGACCGGTAGCACAAGTCCAGTCGTCCCTTTTCAGATTACATTAAGTGAATGCAGCAAAGGGACAACGGGAGTTCGGGTTGCATTTAACGGTATTGAGGATGCAGAAAATAATACTCTGTTGAAACTAGATGAAGGAAGCAATACGGCCTCCGGTTTGGGTATAGAAATACTGGACGGAAATATGCGTCCGGTGAAATTGAATGACCTTCATGCTGGGATGCAGTGGATCCCATTGGTACCAGAACAGAACAATATTTTGCCTTACTCCGCTCGTTTGAAGTCAACTCAGAAGTCCGTCAATCCAGGACTGGTGAGCGCTTCGGCAACCTTTACCCTTGAATTTCAATAATCAGAGTCAGATATGAAAAGACTTCACAAGAGGTTCCTGTTAGCTACGTTTTGCACATTATTCACAGCAACTCTCCAGGCCGCCGATGTCACTATCACTGTTAATGGTCGGGTAGTCGCTAAACCATGCACTATTCAAACCAAAGAAGCTAACGTTAATCTCGGGGATCTTTATACACGCAATCTGCAACAACCTGGTTCTGCATCTGGCTGGCACAATATTACTTTGTCATTAACCGATTGTCCGATTGAAACAAGTGCAGTGACGGCAATCGTGACAGGTTCAACTGACAATACGGGTTATTACAAAAATGAAGGTACTGCCGAAAATATTCAGATAGAGCTAAGGGATGACCAGGATGCGACGTTAAAAAATGGCGATAGCAAAACGGTTATTGTTGATGTGATCACTCGTAATGCACAGTTTCCACTTAAGGCAAGAGCTATCACGGTGAATGGAAACGCAAGCCAGGGTACGATCGAGGCGCTAATCAATGTGATCTATACCTGGCAATAACATCAATTTGATTTTATTTTCCTCCTTTTTAAATCAATTTTTTAACCTTAGGATATATCATGGGTAAAACATTCAGTATAAAGGTCCTGTTCGGTATTTATCTTCTATTAATGGCAGGCAAAGTTTTTGCCTTCAGTTGTAATGTCGATGGCGGGTCAAGTATTGGAGCAGGTACAACCTCTGTTTATGTTAATCTCGATCCTGTAATACAACCGGGCCAGAATCTGGTTGTAGACTTGTCTCAGCATATAAGTTGTTGGAATGATTACGGCGGCTGGTACGACACTGATCATATAAACCTGGTACAAGGTTCAGCTTTCGCAGGCTCCCTACAGTCATATAAAGGATCACTGTACTGGAATAATGTGACCTACCCTTTCCCGTTGACGACAAATACCAACGTATTGGATATTGGTGATAAGACACCGATGCCATTACCGTTAAAACTCTATATTACCCCAGTCGGAGCGGCCGGTGGAGTTGTCATAAAAGCAGGGGAAGTTATTGCCCGTATTCATATGTATAAAATTGCCACGTTAGGAAGCGGAAATCCGCGTAATTTTACGTGGAATATTATTTCAAATAACAGTGTTGTTATGCCAACAGGCGGTTGCACCGTTGATAGTCGTAATGTCACCGTGAATCTCCCGGACTTTCCTGGAAGCGCAGAAATACCCCTTGGTGTATATTGCTCTAGCGAACAAAAGCTCTCATTTTATCTTTCGGGTGCCACCACTGACAGTGCCCGACAAGTGTTTGCTAACGCAGCACCAGATGCAACAAAAGCATCGGGCGTGGGTGTCTCTCTGATACGTAATGGAAAAATACTGGCAACCGGAGAAAATGTCTCCCTGGGGACAGTAAATAAAAGCAAAGTACCTCTGGGTTTAAGCGCAACCTATGGACAAACAGGAAACAAGGTTGCAGCCGGAGCCGTCCAGTCAGTCATTGGTGTCACTTTTATCTATGAATAATTGTGATTTTGACATTAGTCTATGCGCTCCATTCACGAAAATTGCGCGGATAATTATTTTGTGAAGGCTATTATCCTACACTTGTAAGAAAATCCGCGCACAATTGAAGCCAGAGTCTTATTTTTTATATTGAGAATCATGTTAATTTAAACCCTATGAGAGATGATGCTTAACTTATCGTATTTATACTACTCTATTATTTAACGATAATAGAGTAAAAATAGTAAGAGAGTAGTCCCCTACTCTTATATATTCATGTTGACGATAAATCCTTTGTATATACTTTGCATCATCGCTATTACAAATCCTAATAATTCATTTCCACACAGGATAAGCAGATGAAGAAAAAAATTGAATCCTACCAGGGAGCTGCCGGTGGTTGGGGTGCTGTTAAATCCGTAGCGAATGCAGTACGTAAGCAGATGGATATACGCCAGGATGTTATTGCCATGTTTGACATGAATAAGCCAGAGGGCTTTGACTGTCCGGGATGTGCATGGCCAGATCCTAAGCACAGTGCGTCATTCGACATTTGTGAAAACGGCGCAAAAGCAATCGCCTGGGAAGTCACGGATAAGCAGGTAAATGCCTCTTTCTTTGCTGAGAATACGGTTCAATCATTACTTACCTGGGGAGATCACGAGCTTGAGGCTGCGGGACGTCTCACTCAGCCGTTGAAATATGATGACGTCAGCGACTGTTACAAGCCATTAAGCTGGCAACAAGCTTTCGACGAAATTGGCGCTCGCCTTCAAAGCTATAGTGATCCCAATCAGGTTGAATTCTATACTTCGGGGCGCACTTCCAATGAAGCTGCCTTTCTTTATCAGCTTTTTGCCCGTGAATACGGGAGCAATAACTTTCCCGACTGCTCCAACATGTGCCATGAACCGACCAGTGTGGGATTGGCAGCGAGTATCGGTGTGGGTAAAGGGACCGTGTTGCTGGAAGACTTTGAGAAATGCGATTTAGTCATTTGCATTGGGCATAACCCTGGTACAAACCACCCTCGCATGCTGACTTCGTTGCGCGCTTTAGTGAAACGGGGAGCGAAAATGATCGCCATCAATCCTCTACAGGAACGTGGCCTGGAGCGATTTACCGCACCGCAAAACCCGTTTGAAATGCTGACGAACTCTGAGACTCAGTTGGCCAGTGCCTACTATAACGTGCGCATTGGTGGCGATATGGCATTGCTCAAGGGGATGATGCGCCTGTTAATTGAGCGCGATGATGCTGCAAGCGCCGCAGGTCGGCCCTCATTGCTGGATGACGAATTTATTCAAACGCATACCGTCGGCTTTGACGAGCTACGCCGTGACGTGCTCAATTCCGAGTGGAAAGATATCGAACGTATTTCTGGACTAAGTCAGACACAAATCGCCGAACTTGCTGATGCATATGCCGCTGCCGAACGAACCATTATCTGTTACGGAATGGGGATCACTCAGCACGAACATGGTACCCAGAACGTACAGCAACTGGTCAATCTGCTGTTGATGAAAGGTAACATTGGCAAGCCTGGTGCGGGTATCTGCCCACTACGAGGTCACTCTAATGTACAGGGCGACCGAACCGTCGGTATCACCGAGAAACCGTCTGCAGAGTTTCTGGATCGCCTGTGTGAGCGCTATGGCTTCACCCCACCTCATGCACCTGGACATGCTGCAATCGCCAGCATGCAAGCTATATGTACGGGGCAAGCTCGAGCATTGATCTGCATGGGGGGCAACTTTGCACTGGCAATGCCAGATCGGGAAGCGAGCGCTGTACCGTTAACGCAATTAGATCTGGCGGTACACGTAGCCACTAAGCTTAACCGCTCTCATCTGCTGACCGCACGGCATAGCTATATTCTGCCGGTTCTGGGACGTAGCGAGATTGACATGCAAAAAAGCGGTGCGCAGGCGGTAACCGTTGAAGATTCAATGTCGATGATTCATGCCTCGCGTGGTGTGTTAAAACCCGCCGGTGTAATGCTGAAATCAGAGTGTGCAGTGGTCGCGGGAATCGCGCAAGCAGCACTACCCCAGAGCGTGGTAGCCTGGGAGTATCTGGTGGAAGATTATGATCGCATTCGCAATGACATTGAAGCTGTGCTGCCAGAGTTTGCCGACTATAACCAGCGCATCCGTCATCCTGGTGGTTTTCACCTGATAAACGCAGCAGCTGAAAGGCGCTGGATGACGTCGTCAGGTAAGGCTAATTTCATTACCAGTAAAGGGCTGTTAGAAGATCCCTCTTCAGCGTTTAACAGTAAGCTGGTCATGGCGACAGTACGCAGTCACGATCAGTACAACACGACGATTTATGGTATGGATGATCGCTATCGAGGGGTATTCGGTCAACGAGATGTGGTCTTTATGAGTGCTAAACAAGCTAAAATTTGCCGTGTAAAAAACGGCGAAAGAGTTAATCTTATTGCACTCACGCCAGACGGTAAACGTAGCTCACGCCGCATGGATAGATTAAAAGTGGTCATTTACCCTATGGCTGACCGCTCACTGGTGACCTATTTTCCAGAATCGAATCACATGCTAACACTTGATAACCACGATCCATTAAGTGGCATTCCTGGCTATAAAAGTATTCCGGTTGAATTAGAACCATCAAATTAATTCGCCTCCTCATTTCTTCTGCTGTCATCCGCACAGCAGAAGAATTCCTCATTGACTATTATCGCGCGATTTGCTCACATGGATTAAATTAAACCACACACTATAAGATATAAACTTCTGCCTACAGCTGTAAGAAACTCCGCTCAGTACTGAAGTGCCAGTCCTATTTCCTCTTTTATCCAGCCTGTTATATTAATCATACTGATTAACGATTTTTAACGTTATCCGCTAAATAAACACATTTGAAATGCATGCGACCACAGTGAAAAACAAAATCACGCAAAGAGACAACTATAAAGAAATCATGTCTGTAATTGTGGTTGTCTTGTTACTGACACTTACGTTGATAGCCATTTTTTCGGCAATTGATCAGCTGGGCATTTCAGAAATGGGTCGCATGGCAAGAGATCTTACACATTTCATTATCAATAGTTTGCTAGACTGAAAATAAACAGCAAATTATAAATGTGAAATGTTAAAAAAGTATCGATATAAACTTTATTGTTTTAAGGAGATAAAATGTCGCTCGTTTGTTCTGTTATATTTATTCATCATGCCTTCAACGCTAACATTTTAGATAAAGATTACGCCTTCTCTGACGGCGAGATCCTAATGGTAGATAACGCTGTTCGTACGCATTTTGAACCTTATGAGCGGCATTTCAAAGAAATCGGATTTAATGAAAATACCATTAAAAAATATCTACAATGCACTAACATCCAGACAGTGACGATGCCTGTTCCTGCGAAGTTTTTACGTGCTTCAAATGTACCGACTGGATTGCTTAATGAAATGATTGCTTATCTCAACTCGGAAGAACGCAATCATCATAATTTTTCAGAGCTTTTGCTTTTTTCTTGCCTGTCTATTTTTGCCGCATGCAAAGGTTTCATTACACTATTAACTAACGGTGTGCTATCCGTTTCCGGGAAAGTGAGAAATATTGTCAACATGAAGCTGGCGCACCCATGGAAGCTGAAAGATATTTGTGACTGCCTGTACATCAGTGAAAGCCTGTTGAAGAAAAAACTAAAGCAAGAGCAAACGACATTCTCACAGATTCTTTTAGATGCCAGAATGCAGCACGCAAAAAATTTGATACGCGTAGAAGGTTCAGTCAATAAAATTGCCGAACAATGTGGTTATGCGAGTACATCTTATTTTATTTATGCGTTCCGCAAACATTTCGGCAACAGTCCAAAGAGAGTTTCTAAGGAGTACCGTTGTCAAAGGCACACGGGTATGAACACGGACAACACGATGAATGCTTTAGCTATTTGATTATTTGCTAACGAGTAGTCAACCACACACGCTGCGTAAGAATTAAATGGGGCAGCCATTCCCTGCCCCGCGTTGTTTTTAGGCGATATATTTCTTGAAATAAATAAGTGACAGTCATCACATATTTATGCATTTGCATAACCTGTTGCATGATTATTTATGATCTCAGTTCGGCATTTTGGCAGTAAAATACAATAATTTATTAAATATCAATAGATTAGTTGTTTATCGGCGAGAAATTACTTAGTAGAACAGAAAGTAATGTCAATGCGTTATGGACTGTTATTTCCCTTTTTTTAGCTAAATTTGCTATCTATTTATGTGACTAACTTCACTTACATTAACTTATTTCTCTTCGTAAAATTACTTTGGAATTAAGTACAATAAGAAGAGGAACATTTATGAAGTCTGCATTAAAGAAAAGTGTCGTAAGTACCTCGATATCTTTGATACTGGCATCTGGTATGGCTGCATTTGCTGCTCATGCGGCAGATGATGTAAAGCTGAAAGCAACCAAAACAAACGTTGCTTTCTCAGACTTTACGCCGACTGAATACAGTACCAAAGGAAAGCCAAATATTATCGTACTGACCATGGATGATCTTGGTTATGGACAACTTCCTTTTGATAAGGGATCTTTTGACCCAAAAACAATGGAAAATCGTGAAGTTGTCGATACCTACAAAATAGGGATAGATAAAGCCATTGAAGCTGCGCAAAAATCAACGCCGACGCTCCTTTCATTAATGGATGAAGGCGTACGTTTTACTAACGGCTATGTGGCGCACGGTGTTTCCGGCCCGTCCCGCGCCGCAATAATGACCGGTCGAGCGCCCGCCCGCTTTGGTGTCTATTCCAATACTGATGCTCAGGATGGTATTCCGCTAACAGAAACTTTCTTGCCTGAATTATTCCAGAATCATGGTTATTACACTGCAGCAGTAGGTAAATGGCACTTGTCAAAAATCAGTAATGTGCCAGTGCCGGAAGATAAACAAACGCGTGACTATCATGACAACTTCACTACCTTTTCTGCGGAAGAATGGCAACCGCAAAACCGTGGCTTTGATTACTTTATGGGATTCCATGCTGCGGGAACGGCATATTACAACTCCCCTTCACTGTTCAAAAACCGTGAACGCGTCCCCGCAAAAGGTTATATCAGCGATCAGTTAACCGATGAGGCAATTGGCGTTGTTGATCGTGCCAAAACACTTGACCAGCCTTTTATGCTTTACCTGGCTTATAATGCTCCGCATCTGCCAAATGATAATCCTGCTCCGGAGCAATATCAGAAGCAATTTAATACCGGCAGTCAAACAACAGATAATTACTACGCTTCCGTTTATTCTGTTGATCAGGGTGTAAAACGCATTCTCGAACAACTGAAGAAAAACGGACAGTATGACAATACAATTATTCTCTTTACCTCCGATAATGGTGCAGTTATCGATGGTCCTCTGCCGCTGAACGGGGCGCAAAAAGGCTATAAGAGTCAGACCTATCCTGGCGGTACTCACACCCCAATGTTTATGTGGTGGAAAGGAAAACTTCAACCCGGTAATTATGACAAGCTGATTTCCGCAATGGATTTCTACCCGACAGCTCTTGATGCAGCCGATATCAGCATTCCAAAAGACCTTAAGCTGGATGGCGTTTCCTTGCTGCCCTGGTTGCAAAATAAGAAACAGGGCGAGCCACATAAAAATCTGACCTGGATAACATCTTATTCTCACTGGTTTGATGAGGAAAACATTCCATTCTGGGATAATTACCACAAATTTGTCCGCCATCAGTCAGACGATTACCCGCATAACCCCAACACCGAGGACTTAAGCCAATTCTCTTATACGGTGAGAAATAACGATTATTCGCTCGTCTATACAGTAGAAAATAATCAGTTAGGTCTATACAAACTGACGGATCTACAGCAAAAAGATAACCTTGCCGCCGCCAATCCGCAGGTCGTTAAAGAGATGCAAGGCGTGGTAAGAGAGTTTATCGATAACAGCCAGCCACCGCTTAGCGAGGTAAATCAGGAGAAGTTTAACAATATCAAGAAAGCATTAAGCGAAGCGAAATAACTTAACCTTCATGCGGCGGATTTTTCCGCCGCCTTATTGAGCGAGATAGCGATGCACGTTACAGCCAAGCCCTCCAGTTTTCAATGTAATCTCAAATGTGATTACTGTTTTTACCTTGAAAAAGAGTCGCAGTTTACTCATGAAAAATGGATGGATGACAGCACTCTGAAAGAGTTCATCAAACAATATATCGCAGCGTCTGGCAATCAGGTCTATTTTACTTGGCAAGGCGGTGAACCCACTCTGGCTGGCCTGGATTTTTTCCGTACAGTTATTCACTATCAACAACGCTATGCAGGCCAAAAACGAATTTTTAATGCATTACAAACGAATGGCATTTTATTGAATAATGAATGGTGTGCCTTTCTCAAAGAACATGAGTTTCTGGTTGGTATCTCGATCGATGGACCCCAAGAACTACATGACTGCTACAGACGCAGTAATTCAGGTAACGGTACTTTTGCAAAAGTGATAGCAGCCATCGAGCGTCTGAAATCATATCAAATAGAGTTTAATACGTTAACCGTCATTAATAACATTAATGTCCATTACCCTCTTGAGGTTTATCATTTTTTAAAATCTATCGGCAGTAAACATATGCAATTTATCGAATTGCTCGAAACCGGGACGCCGAATATTGATTTCAGTGGTCATAGTGAGAACACATTCCGTATCATTGATTTTTCTGTGCCTCCCACGGCTTATGGCAAGTTTATGTCAACCATTTTTATGCAATGGGTTAAAAACGATGTGGGTGAAATTTTCATCCGTCAGTTTGAAAGCTTTGTCAGCCGTTTTTTGGGGAATGGGCATACCAGTTGTATTTTCCAGGAGTCCTGCAAGGATAATCTGGTTGTTGAAAGCAATGGAGACATTTACGAATGCGACCATTTTGTCTATCCACAGTACAAAATTGGAAACATTAATAAATCGGAACTCAAAACGATGAACAGTGTACAACTGACAGCGCAAAAAAAACGGATTTCAGCGAAATGTCAGCAATGTGTATATAAACCTATCTGCAATGGTGGTTGCCCTAAGCATCGTATTACTAAAGTAAACAATGAGACTGTTTCCTATTTTTGCGAAGGTTATAAAATCCTTTTTTCAACCATGGTACCTTATATGAACGCCATGGTAGAGTTAGCTAAGAACAGAGTACCGCTTTACCACATTATGGATGTTGCAAAACAAATGGAGAATAATTAATAACGCTCCCCCTTAGCTCCATTCTTAGCCTCCTTCTTATGACCTTAACAAGGCACCCGACATAAATTCCTGTCGGGTGTTTCGTCTTCATCATCTTCCTTTGCGAAAATCCTGGCTTACGAGGTATGCGTCAGGGCATTAGCAATACCCTTGATTATCAATAGTATAACCATAACCACTGAAAATTAAATATTTCTTTATATTTCATATTGTTAAATGATACTTAAATAAATTTCATCAGTATATCATTGCCATAGATAATCATTGGGTGGCACAATCAATTTTCGCTAATGATAACCATTCCCATTACGTTTTGTATGTTGATAGCAAAGTATCTCTGTCTGCTGAAGCCCTTTTGGCTGCGTAAGAATAATAAAACTTCAGTGTTGTTAATCATTATTATCCTCGCCATGATCCTTGGCGTGGTTAAAATTCAGGTCTGGTTAAACGACTGGAATAATGATTTTTTCAATGCGCTAAGCCAGAAAGAAACTGATAAGCTTTGGCAGCTTGTCCTTTGGTTCCCTGCCCTGCTGGGGATCTTTGTATTAATATCCGTAAACAAAACATGGTTAATTAAACTACTGACTATTCGCTGGCGCGAATGGTTAACAGATTACTACCTTAATCGCTGGTTTGCAGATAAAAACTACTACTTCACGCAGATCTACGGCGAGCATAAAAATACAGATAACCCTGACCAACGTATCGCTGAAGACATTCTCTTACTGATCAGCAAAACGCTCAGCCTTTCATTTGGCTTCATCCAGTCACTTAGCATGCTGATCACCTTTACCGTTATTCTTTGGCAAAGCGCGGGTACGCTCTCATTCACTGTTGGTGGAACTGAATGGAGTATCCAGGGGTATATGGTCTATACCGTCGTGCTCATTGTGATCGGTGGAACTTTATTTACCCATAAGGTTGGTAAACGTATTCGTCCACTTAATGTGGAAAAACAACGTAGCGAAGCGACATTTCGAACTAATCTTGTGCAGCATAATAAGCAGGCAGAACTGATTGCGCTAAGCAATGCTGAGTCTCTACAACGCCAGGAGTTGAGCGAAAATTTTCATACCATTAAAGAGAACTGGCATCGTTTAATGAATCGTCAGCGGTGGCTTGATTACTGGCAGAATATTTATTCGCGCTCGCTTAGCGTTCTTCCCTACTTTCTGTTATTGCCGCAGTTTATTAGCGGGCAGATCAATCTGGGCGGACTGATGAAATCGCGCCAGGCATTTATGCTGGTATCGAACAATTTAAGCTGGTTTATTTATAAATATGATGAACTTGCTGAACTGGCTGCGGTTATCGATCGCTTGTATGAGTTCCATCAACTCACCGAACAGCGCCCTACGAATAAGCCTAAAAATTGTCAACATGCGGTACAAGTGGCTGACGCGAGTATTCGTACTCCTGATAATAAGATCATATTAGAGAACCTGAACTTTCATGTTTCGCCAGGCAAATGGCTATTGCTGAAAGGTTACTCTGGTGCGGGAAAAACCACACTGCTTAAAACATTATCCCACTGCTGGCCGTGGTTTAAAGGTGATATTTCTTCTCCTGCTGACAGTTGGTATGTGTCACAAACACCGTTAATCAAAACCGGCTTACTGAAAGAGATTATTTGTAAAGCACTTCCCCTGTCCGTAGACGATAAATCGTTGAGCGAAGTACTGCATCAGGTTGGTCTGGGGAAATTGGCTGCGCGTATTCATGATCACGATCGCTGGGGAGATATTCTTTCCAGCGGCGAAAAACAACGTATCGCCCTGGCTCGATTAATTTTACGACGTCCGAAATGGATATTTCTTGACGAAACTACCTCTCATCTTGAGGAACAAGAGGCAATCCGCTTACTGCGTTTAGTGCGAGAAAAACTCCCCACAAGCGGCGTCATTATGGTTACACATCAACCCGGTGTCTGGAACCTGGTCGATGATATTTGTGACATTAGCGCGGTTATATAAAAACAATAAAAGCCCTGCTGTACGGAGATATAAATAAATGAAGCGAGTTCTTATTCCTGGCGTCATTTTATGTGGCGCTGATGTGGCGCAGGCCGTCGATGACAAAAATATGTACATGCATGTTTTTGAAGAGATGACGGTCTATGCTCCTGTCCCTGTACCCGTAAACGGCAACACGCATTACACCAGTGAAAGCATCGAGCGTTTACCGACCGGGAATGGCAATATCAGCGATCTGCTGAGAACCAACCCTGCGGTACGCATGGATTCAACGCAAAGTACCTCATTGAACCAGGGAGATATTCGCCCGGAGAAAATCTCTATTCACGGTGCGTCGCCCTACCAGAATGCCTATTTGATTGACGGTATTAGTGCAACGAATAACCTGAACCCAGCGAATGAGTCCGATGCCAGTAGTGCAACCAATATTAGCGGGATGTCACAGGGGTATTATCTTGATGTCAGCTTACTGGACAATGTGACGCTTTATGACAGTTTTGTGCCAGTTGAATTCGGTCGCTTCAATGGCGGGGTAATTGATGCAAAGATCAAACGCTTCAACGCTGATGATAGCAGCGTGAAACTGGGTTATCGCACTACGCGTTCGGACTGGTTAACATCGCATATCGATGAGAATAACAAGAGCGCATTTAATCAAGGTTCTTCAGGAAGTACTTATTACTCTCCAGATTTTAAAAAGAACTTTTATACCTTGTCGTTTAATCAGGAACTCGCTGATAACTTTGGCGTTACCGCTGGTTTATCGCGCCGCCAGTCTGATATCACCCGCGCGGATTATGTTTCGAATGACGGCATTGTCGCCGGCAGGGCACAGTATAAAAACGTTATCGATACTGCATTGAGCAAATTTACCTGGTTTGCCAGCGACCGCTTTACCCACGATTTAACCTTAAAATATACCGGCTCCAGCCGTGATTATAATACCAGCACCTTCCCGGAGTCTGATCGCGAAATGGGTAATAAATCCTATGGTCTGGCATGGGATATGGATACCCAGCTCGCATGGGCCAAACTGCGTACCACCGTTGGTTGGGATCATATTAGTGATTATACCCGTCACGATCATGACATCTGGTACACCGAACTTTCATGTACATATGGTGATATTTCAGGGCGTTGCACCCGTGGCGGATTAGGACACATTTCCCAGGCTGTAGATAATTACACCTTCAAAACACGCCTGGACTGGCAAAAATTCGCCGTGGGTAATGTTTCGCATCAACCCTACTTCGGCGCGGAATACATCTATTCCGATGCATGGACTGAACGCCATAACCAGTCTGAATCCTATGTGATTAATGCTGCCGGAAAGAAAACTAACCATACAATTTACCATAAAGGTAAAGGTAGTCTGGGAATTGACAATTACACGCTGTATATGGCGGATCGCATTAGCTGGCGTAATGTGTCGTTAATGCCCGGCGTGCGGTATGACTATGATAACTATCTGTCAAACCACAATATCTCCCCGCGCTTTATGACGGAATGGGATATTTTTGCTGATCAAACCTCAATGATTACTGCAGGTTATAACCGTTACTATGGCGGGAATATTCTTGATATGGGATTACGTGATATCCGCAATAGCTGGACGGAATCGGTATCAGGCAATAAAACCCTGACGCGTTATCAGGATTTGAAAACGCCTTATAACGATGAACTGGCAATGGGATTGCAGCAGAAAATCGGTAAGAACGTTATTGCGCGTGCAAACTATGTTTACCGTGAAGCGCATGATCAAATCAGCAAAAGCAGTCGTACCGACAGCGCGACTAAAACCACCATTACTGAATATAACAACGATGGCAAAACCAAAACACATTCGTTTAACCTCAGTTTTGAACTGGCCGAACCCCTGCATATCAGCCAGGTAGATATTAACCCGCAAATTGTCTTTAGCTATATCAAGAGCAAGGGCAACTTGTCGTTAAACAATGGTTATGAGGAGAGCAATACCGGTGATAACCGGGTGGTTTATAACGGTAATCTGGTCTCTTACGATAGCGTTCCAGTGGCGGATTTTAATAATCCATTAAAGATCTCCTTAAACATGGATTTCACGCATCAACCGAGCGGGTTGGTGTGGGCGAATACGCTGACCTGGCAAGAAGCGCGTAAAGCTCGCATTATCCTGGGTAAGACGAATGCGCAATACATCAGCGAATATTCAGATTACAAGCAGTATGTTGACGAGAAACTGGATAGCAGCCTGACCTGGGACACCCGCTTGTCCTGGACGCCACAATTTCTGAAACAACAAAACCTGACGATCAGTGCCGATATTCTCAATGTACTGGATAGCAAAACCGCTGTTGATACAACGAATACTGGCGTGGCGACCTACGCCAGTGGCCGTACTTTCTGGCTTGATGTCAGCATGAAATTTTAATAGTTCGGATTTTACTTTACCGGGTAAATTCGCCCGGTTTTCGCATGGAGATAATTATGAGAAACCTCTGTTTCTTACTGACGTTAGTGGCAACTCTGTTGCTCCCCGGGCGACTGATTGCCGCCGCCTTACCGCAGGATGAAAAGTTAATTACCGGGCAACTGGACAATGGCTTGCGATATATGATTTATCCGCATGCTCAACCAAAGGATCAGGTAAATTTATGGCTGCAAATTCATACCGGTTCATTGCAGGAAGAAGACAATGAGCGCGGCGTGGCTCATTTTGTAGAACATATGATGTTTAACGGCACAAAAACATGGCCGGGTAATAAAGTCATCGAAACATTTGAGTCAATGGGCCTGCGTTTTGGTCGCGATGTTAATGCCTATACCAGCTATGACGAAACAGTGTATCAGGTGAGTTTGCCGACTACGCAGAAACAAAATCTGCAACAAGTGATGGCAATCTTCAGTGAATGGAGTAATGCCGCAACCTTTGAAAAACTCGAAGTAGACGCTGAACGCGGCGTAATTACTGAGGAATGGCGTGCCCATCAGGATGCGAAATGGCGCACCTCTCAGGCGCGCCGCCCTTTCCTGCTGGCAAATACCCGTAATTTAGACCGTGAACCTATCGGCCTGATGGATACCGTCGCCACGGTCACACCGGCACAATTGCGCCAATTTTATCAACGCTGGTATCAACCAAATAATATGACCTTTATTGTGGTCGGCGATATCGACAGTAAAGAAGCGCTGGCGCTGATAAAGGATAATTTAAGTAAGCTTCCGGCTAACAAAGCAGCTGAAAATCGCGTCTGGCCGACAAAAGCCGAAAACCACCTGCGCTTTAATATCATCAATGATAAAGAAAACCGGGTGAACGGCATCGCACTCTATTATCGCCTGCCAATGGTACAAGTGAACGATGAGCAAAGCTTTATCGAACAAGCTGAATGGAGCATGTTGGTTCAGCTGTTCAACCAACGTCTGCAGGAACGCATACAGTCGGGCGAGTTGAAGACTATTTCTGGCGGCACTGCGCGCAGCGTCAAAATTGCACCCGATTATCAGTCGCTATTTTTCCGTGTAAATGCACGAGACGATAATATGCAGGATGCTGCGAATGCATTAATGGCAGAGTTGGCAACCATTGATCAGCATGGTTTTTCTGCTGAAGAACTCGATGATGTTAAATCTACCCGCCTTACCTGGCTGAAAAATGCGGTTGATCAGCAAGCTGAGCGTGATTTACGTATGCTGACCAGTCGCCTAGCATCCAGCTCATTAAATAATACGCCGTTCTTGTCGCCGGAAGAGACATATCAACTTTCGAAACGTCTGTGGCAGCAAATTACCGTGCAAAGTCTGGCGGAAAAATGGCAGCAGTTAAGAAAGAACCAGGACGCATTTTGGGAGCAAATGGTAAACAATGAAGTTGCCGCCAAAAAAGCATTGTCTCCTGCGGCTATCCTGGCGCTGGAAAAAGAGTACGCCAATAAAAAGCTGGCAGCTTACATCTTCCCAGGCAGAAATTTATCGTTAACAGTAGACGCTGACCCACAGGCGGAAATTAGCAGCAAAGAAACGCTGGCTGAGAATCTGACATCATTAACACTTTCCAATGGTGCCAGGGTTATTCTGGCAAAATCCGCGGGTGAAGAGCAAAAGCTACAAATTACTGCCGTATCTAATAAAGGCGATTTAAGTTTCCCTGCGCAGCAAAAATCACTTATCGCGCTGGCAAATAAAGCAGTAAGCGGAAGCGGCGTTGGTGAACTCTCCTCTTCCAGCCTGAAACGCTGGAGTGCGGAAAACTCGGTAACCATGAGCAGTAAAGTCAGTGGCATGAATACATTGCTCTCCGTTAGCGCGCGGACTAATAACCCTGAACCTGGTTTCCAGTTGATTAACCAGCGAATCAACCACAGCACGATTAACGACAATATTTGGGCATCGCTACAAAATGCTCAAATTCAGGCGTTGAAAACGCTCGACCAGCGTCCAGCGGAGAAATTCGCCCAGCAGATGTATGAGACGCGCTATGCCGATGGCCGCACGAAATTACCGCAAGAAAATCAGATTGCACAGTTTACTGCCGCAGATGCGCTGGCTGCCGATCGCCAGTTGTTTTCATCTCCAGCGGATATCACGTTTGTCATTGTCGGTAATGTCGCAGAAGACAAACTCGTGGCGTTAATTACGCGTTACTTAGGATCAATCAAACACTCTGATTCGCCATTAGCCGCAGGTAAACCATTAACTCGCGCGACGGACAACGCATCGGTTACTGTAAAAGAACAAAATGAACCAGTGGCACAGGTTTCACAGTGGAAGCGTTATAATTCCCGGACTCCTGTTAATCTGGCGACGCGTATGGCGCTCGATGCTTTTAACGTCGCACTGGCAAAAGATCTACGCATTAATATTCGTGAACAGGCATCTGGAGCATACAGCGTTTCTTCTCGCCTCTCGGTTGATCCTCAGGCCAAAGATATCAGTCATTTGCTGGCTTTTACTTGTCAACCAGAACGACATGATGAACTGTTAACGTTAGCGAATGAAGTGATGGTTAAGCGTCTGGCCAAAGGGATTAGTGAGCAAGAACTGAACGAATACCAGCAAAACGTTCAGCGCAGCCTCGATATCCAACAGCGTAGCGTTCAACAATTAGCGAATACCATTGTAAATAGTCTTATTCAATATGACGATCCTGCAGCATGGACTGAGCAGGAGCAATTGTTGAAACAAATGACGGTAGAGAATGTTAACACTGCTGTTAAACAATATCTTTCTCATCCGGTGAATACCTATACCGGAGTATTATTGCCAAAATAATCACAGCCCCGTCAACACATCGTTGGCGGGGATTTTATCAATATTCGCTATTTTTATGTAATAATTTATAAATGTGTTCAAAGTAAATAACCGTGTACTAATAATGATATTATAAGGTCTGATTTTTACGTGATAATTCAGGAGACGATAGAAAACACATAAAATAACAACATAAAACACCTTACCTCCACACAGAATTCTCTATTATGTTGTTTTTTAATAAAAATACATTATTCACGCAATATCTCGCGATAAATAACATTAGGATTTTGTTATTTAAAACCGAGTCCTTTGCACTTGCTTACTTTATCGATAAATCCTACTTTTTTAATGCGATCCAATCATTTTAAGGAGTTTAAAATGGATAAGAAGCAAGTAACGGATTTAAGGTCGGAACTACTCGATTCACGTTTTGGTGCGAAGTCTATTTCCACTATCGCAGAATCAAAACGTTTTCCGCTGCACGAAATGCGTGATGATGTCGCATTCCAGATTATCAATGATGAATTATATCTTGATGGCAACGCTCGTCAGAACCTGGCCA
>OGQT01000701.1_pt1 | contig 29021 bp, 27 predicted proteins | sample 1553261 | NCBI WGS metagenome assembly OGQT01 (sample SAMEA2579992, study PRJEB22360) | human gut metagenome | biome: human gut; feature: human-associated habitat; material: faeces | place: Denmark | collected 2008/2010
TTTATAGTTATGAAAACGAACAAGAATGCACGGAAGAACAACAAAGTTCAGAAATCAGAGAAAGAAACGGCAGTAAAGGTAACCGCTTTGGCAATCATCCCCAAGCCAATGACGTTAATCTGCGGGCAGGACATACCCACAACTACCGGAGTGACGGAAGCACCCGAAACGGCAACCGTTCCCACCGTTGTGGAAGAAACACCGCAGCAAGCCACGCCCAAGACACCGCTTGCAACGGCAACGGCTGAAACAGACCTTGACATCACAGCCGTACACCCAAGTGCGGACAACCACCGCAAGACGTTCAATGACATATCCTTGCAGGAACTTGCGGACAGCATTCGGGAAGTGGGAGTCTTGCAGGCCATTGCCGTACGTCCACGCACGGCAGGCGGTTACGAAATCATCTACGGCGAACGCCGTTACCGTGCCTCACTGCTTGCAGGAGCAAAGACGATAAAGGCAACCATATACGACCATATAACGGACGATGAAGCGGAGGACATGTCACTGAGCGAGAACTTACAGCGTGAGCAGGTATGCCCCACCGAGGAAGCGAGAGCCTTCAAACGCCTGCTTGAAAAGGGCAGGTACGATATGTACTCACTCGTCAGCCGCTTCGGACGGAGCGAGAAGTATATCTATACACGTTTAAAACTGAACGAATTGTATGCGCCTATCGGTGAACTGCTGGATAACGGGACAATCACCGTCAGTGTGGCCGAGGAAATAAGCACCTATGAAGCCAACATCCAAAAGGATGTGTACGAGAACCACCTGAAGCAGGGCAATAGGGACGATTGGAGCGGTTACACGCTCAATCTTTTCAAGAAACATTCTGAGAAATACTACACAACCGACCTTGAACAATACAAGTTCGACAAGACGGAATGCAAGGCGTGTGCACACAACGCAGCCAACTACAACCTTTTTGCCGAACATAACGGGTGCGGACATTGTACCAACCGCAAATGTCTGGAAGCCAAGAACGCAGCGCATGTGGCAAAGGAAACGGAGAAACTGTTGAAATCCGACCCGAAGCTGGTGATCGCCCGACCTTATTACGGAAGCCGTAACGACACGGCACTCCAAAAATTGGACAAGAAAGGGCATGAAATCAAAGAACTCGATTACAACGTATCGGCAAGGGAATTTCCCAAAGCACCCGAAGCACCGCAAAAGGAGCGGTTCTCCGAACCGACAGAGTATGAACAAGCGGTACAGACCTTTGAACAGAAAAACGAGGAATACGCCCGAAAGGTGGAAGAACTCAACCGTAAAAAGGAAGAGGGCAGGATAAAGACCTATGTCAAAGTGGGACAGACAGAACCCGAATTTTGCTATGTGGAGATAAACAGGAAGGAAACCACCCCCGTCACCATTGAGACATTGCAGGAGCGGGACAAGCGTTTCAAACAACTCTCCACCGAGAAGATTGTTACCGATACGAAAAAGATAGTCCGTGAGAATGACTATCCCGAAAGTCCGTTTACGCAATACGAGGATGGAATGCTTTATTTTATCATGCTGACCAAACTGCAAAGGAAGCATTATCCGCTTTGCGGCATCAAAGACCAGCCAATACCGTTGGACGAGAAACAGCGGATGAAGATTGTAACCAAACTGACGGACGCACAAAGGACGGTCATCAAACGCGATTTCATCATCCACTCCCTCTGCGAGGGCGGCTACGGAGACAATAACGCATCCAAGCTCTTGAGGGACTTCGCAAACATGCACTTCCCCGACCAGTACGGACTTGCCAAAGCTACCCACGAGGAAGAATATCAGAAAAGGCACGAACGTTTGGGAGAGAGGATAAAGGAGATGAAGAAAGCGGAAAAGTCGGCAGCGAAAAAGGATGAAAAGCAAAAAGTTTCCCCTGCATTGCCCCATGATGATAAGGCCGCTTGAATGTATAGTATTGAAAGGTGAAAAATTTCACCTTTCAATACCCGATCCGATTTTTATAAGATTGTAACATTATGGAGAAGGAAGAAATGATTGATACCATCAAACAATTTGCGTGTTCTTTGGCAGAAAAGGAACTGATAGACAAGTACGGGAAATTGCCCGAACAACTGATGACTGAAAGAGGGACATATCGTTCAAAGTATCAGGATGAATTTAACAAGCTATACGATAAATACGAAGACAGGCTTACCCGTTTATCGGGAAAGAATGCGGATGAACTGTTCGTATGCGAGTAACTATTTTATGTGCCGGGACTATTATCCGGCACATATTTTTTCCGTATTGAAAGAACAAAGGGCGGACGACCCCACCCACACCGCCACCGTAATTATCATCCCAACCGTGAATATATGAAATATATAAGAATCTCCCCGAATGTGGAATACTCCACAGACATGGATTTTTTCCTTGAGAACCAGATACTCTGTATTGTGGACAAGGAAGGCACGAAGTTTTGCAGTCTGATAGAAAACAGACTGTTCATGCGTTCCAAGAACCGCCGCATCAGCAAACGGATGCAGGAGCAAATCATGCGTGAAATCCATAGTGACATCTGCCGTCTGTGCTATGGCGGAGAACCGGTGGACCGACCTGCCACACCCCACACCTGACAAGTGACCGTATTAAAAAGTCGGGCTATCCCATAAGGATGGCCCGACTTTTAATATTCTTACGCAGTTGAATAGAATATCAAGAAAGTTATAAGATTAGAAATGGTTGAATGATAACATATAAGAGCAGCCTTTATCTGTTTAGTCAGGCAGACAGGTCTCTGTCCACTTATCTGTTTTGTTTTATAGCTATTTAGCTACAAAGCTATCTGTCTATTCAGCTATATAGCTATTTAGCTATCCGGTTGTCTATGTAAGCATCCGTTTAATAATCCGTGCTCCTATCCATCTATCCGAGTATCTGTTTGTCTATATATCATTATATATGTATGGCTGTATAAGCGGATAGGCAGCCTTATGAACGCTTGCCTGAAAACATACTTAATCAAATAGCTCTTCAAAAAGAAAACTACCCGGACATTTATTCGGATAACCGTTTTTTCACCTATCCGAATAAGTAGCTGAATGACTATCCGGCTGCAAATAAACCTCAAGAGAGCTATTCATAATTCCAAAGTCATTTATTGGCGGTTGTTGGCGGGAACTGCTATAATGCTCGGACAGAAAAAACTATCTACCTTTGTCGCCGGGAGAACGCAGCCCGTTCTCGGAAGAGAACGTAAGACAAATCCTTTAGACCTATAATCCGGCTGGGCCGGATTTTTATATGCGTCAGCATATAGCGAGGTGTACTTTCAGCGGTTGAAAATATTTCCACCCACTGAAAGCTTCGCCCGAAAGGTGTTTCGGGGGCAAAGGTTCTCCCAAGTCGAACCTTTTAAAATTTTCATGTTATGAAAGATGAAACAAGAGTCCGTAACGCCGCAGGGCGCAAGGTGCTGGCAGACCCGCGTACGCACCGCTATTACCTCTGTCTCAATGACAGGGAAAACGAGAAGTTTATCTCCATGTTCGAGCAGTCGGGCATGAAGAATAAGGCAGAATTTATCTTCGCCCGTATCTTCGGTTGAGAGTTCAAGGTCGTGAAGATTGATAAGGAAGCGCAGGAATATTACGCCCAGCTCACCGCTTTCTATCAACAGTTCCGTCGTATCGGGAATAACTACAACCAGTGCGTGAAGACCATCCATACCATTTACGGGGAGAAGAAATCGCTTGCGTTTCTCTACAAACTTGCCGAAGAAACCCGTAAACTAGAAGAAGTATGCAGGCAGATTATCGAACTGACAAAGCGGTACGAAAAGGAGTATCTTACTAAAAAGGGATAACATCATGGTACCGAATACATAAAGGAAAATTGGCATCATGACATTGTACCCAGCCAGCTACAACAAGCAAGACATGTACCGTCCATGAAAATTATAATGCCGGCAAAGGATACCCGAGAAATATCGTAATGCTTCCCCCATGGCACATTGCGGTCCCCTGGAAGCTGCGCAAGCTCCACTTCAGCAGTTTGCCGCAAAGATCCGTTAAAAAAAAGGACAAAGGCACAGACGGCACCCGGATAAATCAGGCCTGCCGTTTGTACCCTTGTCTTATATACTATAATACAAATATTAATATCTTTATTTGACTTCTAATGGAAGTCCCAATTTATCAAATAATATTTGATTACGCTTTCTTGCATCATTTTTTACTTTTTCGAAAGACATCACCTCTATATATCCATTGTATCTTCTGGATTTAAATGTATAATAGCCTTGTCCATCAGGAGTTTTATAGAAATCTCTTCTCTCTAAAATCTTTACCAATGTTGGGGTTAAATCACTTATTATATAAATATAGAAAGGAGTATCTTTTGTTATAATAATAGTTCTACCTTTACGGTTAGTAATCTTGCCTCCTAATAAGTCCTCCACATAACGTTCGACTTGGTCAATAGGATTTTTTGCTTCATCATTATCTATATAATTATTTCTTTCAGGCTTTTTAAATTCGATTATAGTGATTGCATTATAAGGAGCTTCCTTTTCTGTCGCAAAAGCAAAAGCATTAGAGAATATCAACATATCCGGTCTGTCATCAGGATTTTCTGAAACTTCTATATTTTCCATGGCATTGAAAGTTTTATCAGATGCTAAATATGTATGATATGACAATTTTTCGTCAATCATCCACAAATTCTGTTTGTTATATGGGATAACATCAGAGGTAGTCCGAATAGGGAAAAAAAGACTATGAACAAGATCTTCATTGGCATATTTATCATCATCTCCTTCTTTACTGATTAGAAAATCTAATAAATCAATAACTGATTTTCTATGGATTATATACCTGGCTAATTCCGATTGACCAATATCATTGAGTTCTGTTAGATATCCTTCGTATAGTTTATGATACTCATCCAAATTTGTAATGTCTTTTTTCTTTTCAATCAGTTCAATTCCTTGTTTTTTAACTTCTGTTTTCCATTCTGATTCTATCTTATATAACTCTATATCTAAGCTTTGTTTAGACAAACCAGCTTGCAGTTTCTTAATATTTTCAGTTTTTCTATTTAATACAGCTCTATATTGAGGTAGTTCAGCCTCTATCACTGTACGATATGTTTCTACTTTCAAAGTTCTGACCTCATTTATATAATCTGAAATCAGGTTTTCAATCGTTTTTATTGCATGGCGTCGTATTTTCGATAAAGAAATTTCTGTAGAATCAAAGATTTCATCACTATCTTCATCTTCCGCTTCATTTATTGGAAAGTCAAAGTTCGTTCTTTCATTATTTACAGAGTTATCTAATAAATCACTAACAATAAAGGCAGCATAATAAAACGGTTCAGTGCCATTATCTGATATCGGTTTTTTGCCTAATTCAATAATTTTTTTCCCTAACCACTCTTCTATTACACTTCTATTGTGGGCACAAAAGTGTAATCTATGGCTTTTTGAAGAGTTTGATTCTGACAAATAAACTTTAAAAACATCATCTCCTATTACAAATTCATCGTCTTGAACTTTGTTTCTAAATGAACCGGCATATCTATTGTTTAGGTCTATCTGATCATTATTTTGATTTCGAATAACGATATGTGGCATTTGATTAGTTATAAAATATAACTGAAAATGGGTAATAATAGCATCTGCTATTTCAATTATTTTTTTTGTAGTATTTCTCTGGAACTCCAATGCAAAGTCATGTAAAGTACATATTGTTTGATATCTGTGAATAGCCGCATCGGTTTCTTGGTAATTTTCAAACCCTTGTTTTGTGTTTTTAAGAGATAATCCTCTCTGTTTGAATATCCCATTTTCAGAGAAGGTACTAACAATTTCCAGCCACTTAAATGCTTTCAGACAAACAAAACGTCCCACCCCCTTTCCGCCAATTTCTAATTTGTGATCAGAATCAGCCTCTGTAAAGGAAATTAAATTATCTTCATTAAGTCCAATTCCATTATCTTCCACAATAATGTCTTTTATTGGATAATCGTCATTATCAGGAATAGAAGCTAAAGTCTCAGGCTGTCCATTTCTTATTAAAGTAATTAGAATCTTTCCACTTTCATCGTCATCCAGCAAATGTGCCTTTCTACGTTCAAAAATAGAATGTATAGAATTACTTATCAATTCAAACAGAGGCATCAATCCCTGTTTTCGGGATAAACTTGTGTTCCTAATTTTATTAGCGATATTACTTTTAGCTATTATTTTTTCATTATTCATGGCATAATCTATTGAACGATAGTTTATTTATTGCAAATCTACAAAAACTTTTTTAGGATATTATAATTCATAAGTTAGAATACGCATAATCATTTTTTAGTTTATAACAAAGAAAAGACTATAAAATAGGCTGACATTCAGTAAAATAGCTAATTATCAACCATGTAATTTTACTTCTATATATCGTCCTCAAATGAAATCCTCTATCTACCTATTTATTCTCTTGCTGTCAATCTAATCCTTTAGATTGATTATATCCATGATTGAGTAATGCCTTGTGCCGTTTTCCTCTTCCGCAAAGCGCAGACGTTCGTTCAGATGCTGTTTCTCTATTATAGCTAGTTCAAGTCCTATCAATTCACATACCTCATCCGGCAACATGGACAATTCTATACTGTTGTCCTCACAGATATGTTGCAACACGACCAGCATGTTGAGGGACCTTTTGTAACTTCTCACGAGCGTAGCGAACGAACTGTTTTCAATATTGAGCATCTTTCTCATAATCTTTTATTTTTAGAGTGTTCTTCCTTTTCCAGTAACATGGCACGCAGTGTGTCCGAGCCGCGGTAATAAATCTTTCCTTTGTCGCGGTGAAAGGGTAACGCACCGTCATTGCGACGCCTTAAAAGTGTCCTGTCGAACATCTTGGTCAGCAGGTGGACTCCTTTTGAATCCAGAATCTTACTGTCCGGCAGGTTTTCGATATTGGGTGAGAGCAGTTTCTCAATCCTGTTCATTTTGGCAAAGATAGTGCTCAACAGATGGGTAACTCCGGCACCCGGTACGACTTTTCTGTTATTCATATTGACCTTGTTTTTATCGTTTATGGTGCAATATTACAGAGTTGTTGTGAGGTTATTGATTCTCAACCGTTGAGCAACCGACAAAAAAGACAGAAACCGACAAAGGGATACCAAAATAGTCGGAGGGTAATTTTGGTTATTCCAATGGGAAGAGAGTTATGCGCAAATATTGTCTAAGATATTAATAGCCAATATTATATGTAAAATATATCTGAATAATTTTGGCTATATTACAACTATTGCGTATATTTGTACATAGTTATTTGAAATTATGCAAAGCAATGTAACTGAAAGCAAGACTTTTGCTACCAAATCGTTACCTGCATCTTTAAATATTTCTGTAAAATAATACAAATCAAGAAGTTATATCAGAATACTTTGTTTCAACCGGGGAAACTTTTGTTATATGCCTATGAAACTAAAATTCCATGCTGATGGAATTCTCGATATAACTTTCTCCCGGATAAAGGAGAAAGTTATATTATTTTTATAACTTTGCACGCATTTTACTGACAGAATGAAAAGAGTTCCACTAATTCATATTATTATTGCAACAGGCTTTGGTTCCGGTTTTTCTCCGTTTGCTCCGGGAACGGCAGGAGCCTTGTTAGCTACGCTGATCTGGCTTGCATTGTCGTGCGCCGTATCCCCTACTCTGCTTCTTATTATAACCGCGTTATTGGTCGGTATTTTTACGATTGCCGGCATCCGTTCGGCAAACGCAGTCGAACCTATTTGGGGAGAAGACCCTTCGCGGGTAGTAGTAGACGAAATGGTAGGTGTCTGGATTCCGCTTTTGGCAGCACCGGCCGGTAACTTGTGGTATGCACTGGCAGCATTCGCGCTATTCCGCCTGTTCGATATTTTCAAGCCGTTGGGCATACGCAAAATGGAAAGTCTCAAGGGAGGAGTCGGAGTAATGATGGATGATATTTTGGCTGGAATATATAGCCTCATCCTGCTAATCGGTGCAAGATGGTTGATTGGATAAAGAAGAGTGCAAGAGCGTTTTCGGAGAAAGGCGGGATATTTATGTTCATACGAGCCCAATTTTCTTCGCAGATTGCCAGTGCGACAGACTTTCTGGTCACGATCTTATTGGTCAAACTATTTGGAATTTATTACGTGTATGCGACTTTCACCGGTTCTGTCTGCGGCGGGATCGTGAACTGCATCATCAATTACAAATGGACATTCAAATCCAAAGAATGCAAGAAACGGCATGTAATGGTAAAATACCTGCTGGTCTGGATCGGCAGTATCTTACTGAATACTTGGGGGATCTACTTCATGACGGAAACGATCAGCAGGAATCCCTGGGTCCAGGAAACCCTGAAACATTATATCGACGACTTGTTCGTCTTTTCCAAGATAGTAGTCTCGCTGCTTGTCGGATTTCTTTGGAACTATAATATGCAACGTGTCTTTGTCTACAAGAACTGTAGGATCAGGGGCCGTTTCCAAAGAGTGAACTCAAAATAAAAACAAAATAGTAAGATATGAAATTCAAAGTTTTTAGAGATTGGTTGCAACAGACGATCTATAAGATCATCAACCCAATCGTACATGGGATGATTAAAATTGGGATCACACCCAATTTTATTACGACGACAGGATTAATCCTGAATATTGTGGCTGCCTGCATATTCCTTTATGCCGGAATGAAGGGAGAACGAGGTGATTTCTACTACATCGGCTGGGGTGGCGGCATCATCCTGTTTGCCGGACTATTCGACATGATGGACGGACAGGTGGCGCGTATCGGCAAAATGAGTTCCACATTCGGAGCCTTGTACGATTCGGTACTGGACCGCTACAGCGAACTGACTGTTTTCTTCGGGATCTGTTTCTATCTGATCAATCAGGGATATGTCATCAGTTCGATCGTCGCTTTCATTGCTTTGATTGGCTCACTGATGGTTAGCTATGTCCGTGCCCGTGCCGAAGGATTGGGACTTGAATGTAAAGTCGGTTTCATGCAACGTCCCGAACGCGTGGTGTTGACCGGGTTAGGTGCTCTTTGCTGCGGAATCTTCGCACCCATGATGGAAAACAACGAGACATTCGAACCGATCATGATATTCGTCATTCCCTTGCTGATCGTTGCGATATTTTCCAACATCACGGCTTTCGCACGCCTGAACCACTGTCGTAAACTATTGAGCAGCAAAGATAACGAATGAAAGAGACTATTGTACTCCCGTCAAGAAAGGAAGCAGGGACCGTTATCAGCCTGACAGCGTTGTTTCTTTTGCTGACAGCCGTATGTATCGGATTGCGCCCGGAGCATGTGTTCATGGTCGGCCTCTACCTGCTCCTCTTCTTCGCCAGCAAGACCACCCGTAAGTTGGCTGTAGCCTTGTTGCCGTTCGCTCTTTTTGGCATTTCATACGACTGGATGCGTGTTTTCCCAAACTACGAAGCCAACCCGATTGATGTGGAAAGTCTGTATAATCTGGAAAAAAGTCTGTTCGGTATAAACGATAATGGAAATATCCTGATTCCTTGCGAGTATTTCGCGATTCATAATTGCCAGATAGCGGACTTTCTTGCAGGCATATTTTATCTCTGCTGGGTTCCGGTTCCGATCGCTTTCGGGCTGTGGCTCTATCTCAAGGGGGATCGTAATTTGTATCTTCGCTTCTCGATGGTATTCCTGTTCGTCAACCTGATCGGTTTTGCCGGATATTATATCCACCCGGCAGCTCCTCCTTGGTATGCAATCAATTATGGTTTCGAACCGATACTCGACACACCGGGCAATGTTGCCGGCCTCGGTAGGTTCGACGCATTGACCGGCCTTTCGATCTTCGATTCCATCTATGGCCGCAACGCAAACGTATTCGCGGCAGTTCCATCATTACATGCCGCATATATGGTTGTGGCACTATGTTATGCGATTATCAATAAATGCAATAAATTTGTGATTATCCTGTTTGCCATCATCATGGCTGGAATTTGGGGAACAGCAGTTTACACTTCACATCACTATATTATAGATGTGACCTTGGGAATCTGTTGCGCCCTTTTAGGAATCCTGCTTTTCGAAAAAGGATTGATGAAGACAGGCCGGTTCAAAAATTTCTTCAACCGGTATTATAATTACATTAAATAATGTGCCAATGAGAGAGTTTCTTCGTATTGGCACATTATTCATTGCATCTTGACCTTTTTTGAAGTAGCATGACATCCTAACTTTGCCACAAATACAAATAAAAGTTAGGATGTCATGTATAAACAAACTCTACCATTATTCCTGTGCATACTCTTGTCTGCATGCGACCTGATCGATTACCATCCGTATGACGGCCGGCTCACCATTTCCGAACGCGATATCAACGGCCACAACATCCCGCTTATCGAGGCAGCAACAAAAGATAAAGACACGATCCGCTTCGTCCTGATGGGCGACACCCAACGTAGCTACGACGAGACGGAAGATTTCGTAAAACATATCAATACAAAAAAAGACAGTATCGATTTCATCATACATGGAGGAGACTATACCGAGTTCGGTATGAAGAAAGAATACGAGTGGGCCGTCGATATCCTGTCGAAGCTCGATATCCCGTATGTCGGATTGATCGGTAACCATGACGTAATCGGCAATGGCGACCAAGTTTTCAATAAATTGTTTGGGAGAGAAAACTTTTCCTTTATCGTCCGGGACGTCAAATTCGTTTGCCTTAACACCAATGCGATCGAATACGACTACTCCCACCCTGTTCCCGATTTCGGTTTCCTGAAAGAGGAACTGCAAGACAGCACCCGCCATTACAGCCGCACGGTCATCGCCATGCATGCACGTCCCGGAAGCGAACAGTTTGATAATAACGTAAAAGACGTATTCCAACTATATATCCGCGAATTCCCCTCTTTGCAATTCTGCCTGAATGCGCATAACCATCAATTACAAATGGAAGACCTTTTCGACGATGGGATCATCTACTATGGCTGTAGCAATATAGCCAAACGCAACTACCTATTATTCACCCTAACCCCAGACGACTACACGTATGAAGTTATCGATTTTTAAATGGATGTTCCTATTTCTTTTCCTGACCGGCACCTTACAGGCACAGGAGGAAATCGAGGATGATGTGCGATACAAGAAACGCGTGGAGAAATATATATCCAGATGGGAAAAACTCATTCCCCGTTATACCAAACTACAGTTTGCCGGATCAATGGGCATGCTTTCACTCGGAACAGGTTGGAATTATTATCGTAACCACTGGGAAACAGATGTATATTTGGGGATAGTTCCCCGCAACTCGGACCGCCATGCTATGGCAACCCTTACACTCAAACAGAATTATTATCCCTGGAACATCCGTATCGCCGACAAGTTGTCTTTCGAACCTCTCGCCTGCGGTGTCTATATCAATACTCTTTTAGATCGCGATTTCTGGGGCAAGCAGCCGGACAAATATCCGCAAGGCTATTACTGGTTCTCCACCCGCATCCGTACCCATGTTTTCATTGGAGAGCGATTCACATTGAAGCTAGACACAAAAAAGAGCTGGCATAAATCCATCTCTTTCTTTTACGAACTCAGTACCTGTGACCTATATCTGATAAACAAGATCGGGAACGGTTACCTGAAACCCAAAGACTATCTGAGCCTCTCGTTCGGTCTCAAACTACAAATCTTGTAAAGCAAAAAACGGGAGGTGTCATTACGACAGCCTCCCGTTCCCCATAAACTACATAAAACACTTAAAAGAACAAACTTCGCATTAGAATGCAAGACCTAAGCGGATACCCCAGTTATTCAATCCATCGATCGAATAACTCAGGACTTCTCCTTTATTAGTTGCATAATTATAGTAGGCAGCAATATGCAGACCGATCTGTTTCTGAGGTGTAAAATACATATTCATACCGATTTCAGGAGACACATAGAAACCCCAGTTACGGTCGTATACTTTCATTACATTCATATAAGTCGACATTTCACTATAGCTTGCACCCAACTGCACACCAGCATAAGGCTGGAACTGACTTTCGGGAGCTACGTTGTAACGAAAAGCTGCACCAAAAGGCAACTGAAAGATAGAGTGCTGCTGATCGGAAGTGATGGCCGATGTAGAACTTACCGGCAATGTCTGACGATCGATATACTTATTGTTGGTATGGTAAGAGATAAATGCACCTACCGAGAAATTAGGAATTACATAATAACCGGCTTCCGCATGTGCTCCCCAACCACTTGTCTTGTCTGAGAAATCCTGACTGAATGGAGAGTTGATCTGCCAGTCAATATTAAAATACATGTTCTTTACAACCTGGGCACCAGCCAGGGAAGGTATCGCTAAACAGGCAACAAGTAAAGCGATTAATTTTATTGATTTATATATCTTTTTCATAAGACTCAAATTTATCTAATTCGCGTTTAATTATTTTTTCAAGTACGGTGACTGTACAAAAGCCTGCTCGATAGCACGAGTAGAAAGTTCGATATTTACCTTGTCGGAACCGGACAGCAAGCCAGTCATGTAAGCAGTCCAAAGAACCGGAAGTTTAGCATCCGTAGATTTTGGCAACGGAGCCTTCAAGTTAACCAGTTCAACCAATAAAGAACCTACGCTATAGCTGTATACTACAGGATACGGATAATACCATCCATTCCATGCACCAGTCCAGTTACCCCAGTAGCCGTACCACCAGTTATATCCCGGATACCCCCACCACCAGTAAGGATTGTCATGATAGTTTGTAAAGTAATTTACATTTTTCACAAAAGAAACCTGCAAACCCAGATCCGCAGATTCTTTATCCGATGCGCGTGTGTAACCACGGCCTTCCATGCCACTAACCAAGGTAGAGACGATATCGTCAGCTTCAGTCGCACTCCAGAATTCCGGTTTTTCACTGTTACCGATAACCATTACACTATCAGGGATGTAGAAAGTTGTAAACGATTCGAAATTAGCATCCTTGTTGTGATCTGTGAATACTACGAAATCATCGCTTAGTTTTGACATGTCTGGATCCTTCTGGCAAGACGCCAGTAAAAGAACCAATAAGAAAAAAGGAAGAATCTTTTTCATCTCATTCAACGTTTAAAACAGTTTATACTATTATTTGTGCACTTATATATAAGTTACTATTTAAACAACATGAACTAAAAAAGGTTTGCATTCTCCCTTTTCAAGAGTGTTAATTAACTTGTCTGAAGATTTTGGAACGGTTATAAACGACTGTTAATACAAAGGCAAAGGAGGTATCAAAACAAAATCCTGCTTACTGATAAACATAATTTAGGCACGGATACACGGAAAACACAGAAAGAAAATTAATTTATCCGTGTAATTCCGTGAAATCCGTGCCTAAAAGATTGTAATAAAGAGGGATTAACATACCTCCTTATGATCCAGAGTTCTATAATTTCTTATCGCAATGTTCCTTGCTGTGCTTCCTGTACCATTTTTGAGTTGGGAAGGATAAGGATTTCCACTCGACGGTTCAACGCACGTCCCTCAGGAGTGCTGTTATCAGCAACCGGTTCATGTACTCCCTTGCCTTCATAAGTCATGCGCTTACTGCTCACGCCTTGGTCTTCCATCAGATAATCGAATACGCTCTTTGCACGTTTTTCAGATAATGTTTGGTTGTAATCAACCTTTCCTGTATTATCCGTATGCCCTATGATTTTTATGTCTGTATCCGGATTTGCATTCAAACTGGCAGCCAAGTCACGCAAAGCACTCTTGGAAGCGGCACTGACAGTGCTCGAATTGGTTGCGAACAAGATACCCGAATCAAAGGTGACTTTCAGCGCCTCACCGTTGTTGATGGTCTCGACAGTCGTTTCTTCCGGCAGCGTAGCTTCCAGTTCCTTCTTCTGTTTATCCATCTTTTTACCGATTAGGGCACCTGCAGTACCGCCCACGGCAGCACCGATTATCGAACCCAATGCAGTATTACCAGCCAAAGCACCGACTCCGGCACCTACTGCCGCACCTCCGCCGACTCCGATAGCCGTACCTTTAGCGGTATTGTTCCATGTTCCACAACTCGTAAAAACGACTGCCATACAAAGCAGCAAAACTGATAACAACTTAAAATTTCTCATCTTCTTATTCTTTTATAAACTATATTGTAACTATACAACAGTCTATTAATCGAACATGTTGATGGAATCGCAATATTCAAGTTCTCCCTGTACAATAAAAGTGATGTCTTCAGGTGAGAACTTGCCAACACCGTCTTTTTGCGCATTCTTTACAACAAACCCGATCAATTCATCTTCATCAATATCAATTTCGGCATTGTCATCGGAATTTTCATCAAGGAAACCCTTCGACTCATAAAATTCATAAATCAGATCCACAATATAATTAATATCGTCATTACTGAATTTTCCTTTCAATTCCTGGGGAAGATAGTTCTGGATAAATGCTACAGAATCATCTTCATCATAAATTAAATCGTCTTTGTCACTCATATCTTTTTAATTTTTGGTTGATAGATGCTACAAACATAAACAAAAATATCCGTTATCCATACAGGTACTCCAAAAAATCAATCCGAATCTTAAACAGGTTCCTAATGCATAGCTTTACGAGGACTAACTCTATGCATTAGCCTCCGTAACACATAGGGTTAAGTTGAACTACCTTTACTACTTCTGCAAGCAATTATCACAGCATCCGCATCGTGTCCCTTTCATACCGAAATATCCGGAAATAAACTCCTGGCGACAACCTTGAGTCTCAAGATATTCCGCCACCTTTTCGATTCGCATTTTGAAAGCTGCCAAACGGTTTTCATAGGATGCGGTCGTAATGACAAGACGATCCAGAGGGACACGGATCATCTTAAAAGTGATCCGGGGTTCTTTGCGGGGAGGGACATAATAGAAACCGACATTCCGCAGATACCCTAAGACTTTCGCCACCTCACGAGCTTCCAGCCCGGTTTTTCGCGCCAGCATATCGACACTGACGAAAACTCCGGCAGAAAAAAGCCCTTCGTAATTCCGTAAGATTTCAACAGCGACTTTGGCGGCAGGAGAAGCGTCGTTCAGGAAACGATCCATCGTCCAACGAGGCTGATCATATCGCAAATAGGGTTGCGAATTAGGATAGGGTTCAAACGTCAGATAGTTCGACAAAGAGAGTATTTCAAGGGAAGAACGCAAACGGCCCTTATCGAAATGCCAGCTTCTCAAAAACTCCGGTTCATCCAGATAGACAGACACGCCTTCCCCATCCCCTTCTGCAATCTGAAAACGGTTACACAACGCTTCATATACCCGTTTGATATATTCGACCGTAGGGAAAGCATTGGAAGGACGTCTTTTTATATCCGTTATGTCCTGCGGTCCCAACAAAGCTACAGCATAAGCCCGTTTCCCATCACGGCCGGCACGTCCCGCCTCCTGGTAATAAGCCTCCATCGAATCAGGAAACTCCGTATGGATAACCACCCGCACATCCCCTTTATCGATCCCCATTCCGAATGCGTTGGTAGCGACCAGCACACGCGTAAATCCTTTCACCCAATTCGTCTGCCGCTCTGTCTTCAGAACCGGGTCCAGGCCTGCATGGAAATATTCGGCTGAAATACCTGCCGCCCACAACTTTCCGGCATATTCTTCCACCCCTTTGCGAGTACGGCTGTAAATCACTGCAGAGCCGGGTACGGCCGACAGGATATGGCAGATTTCTTTCAATTTATTGTCGGTCTTACGGACTACGAACGAAAGGTTCTTCCGTTCGAAAGAGGTCTTGAATATCCGATATCCTTTGCGGAAATGGAGTTGTTCGCAGATATCGGCAACCACTGCTGCCGTTGCTGAGGCTGTTACGGCAATTACCTGAACCTGCGGTATAGCATCCCGGATATCCGCAATCAAGCGGTAATCCCTGCGAAAATCATTCCCCCATTGAGAGATACAGTGCGCTTCATCCACAACCAGCAAATTCACTTTGCGGGACAACGTCTTCAACTTCTCCTGAAACAGTTCGGAAGAAATACGTTCAGGAGAAATGTAAAGGAACTTATAATCTCCCAAGATACAATTATCCAGTTGTTGCAAAATCTCCCAATGCGGCATTTCGGAACTGATAAACGCCGACAGAATCCCTCGCTTTTGCAGGTTCTTCACCTGGTCCTTCATTAAAGCGACAAGCGGACTGATCACAAGGCAAATACCCGGATTCGCCAATGCAGGCACCTGGAAGGTAATGGATTTACCTCCTCCCGTCGGCATAAGCGCCAATGTATCATGCCCGGACAGAATACTGTCTATGACTTCTGCCTGTCCCGGCCGGAACCCGTCATAACCCCAGTAGTGCTTCAGAACTTGTAATGGATGGTGCATATTCAAATATTTTCACAAAGATAGAACATCCGGACCAACAAAAAAAGCCCTACTCCTTTTGGGAGCAGAGCCTTTCACATAAATATATATCAATCCAACCATCTTCGGTCAATTCTTGAAGACCAAACCGGCACCGTTGCTGTCGATTGTGATCGGGCGATCTTTGTTGATCTTTCCGCCCAACAACTCTTTGGACAGTTCGTTCAGGACATACTTCTGGATGACACGTTTTACAGGACGGGCACCAAACTGCGGGTCGAACCCTTTGTCTGAAATAAATGCCAGAGCTGCATCCGTAAATTCCAGCGCAATCCCATTCTGGGCCAGCATCTTCTTCACACTATTCAGCTGAACAGTCACGATCTTGCGGATCTCTTCTTCGTTGAGCGGAGTAAACATGATGATGTCGTCGATACGGTTCAGGAACTCCGGGCGAATTGTCTTCTTCAGTAATTCCAACACCTGGATCTTCGTTTCATCCACTACCTGATCGTGCGTTTCGGGTGTCATCTTCTCGAAGTTTTCACGAATCAAGGACGATCCCATGTTACTGGTCATAATAATGATCGTATTCTTGAAGTTGACGACACGTCCCTTATTGTCGGTCAGCCGTCCATCATCCAACACCTGCAAAAGGATATTGAATACATCCGGATGAGCCTTTTCGATTTCATCAAACAGGACGACCGAATAAGGTTTACGGCGGATCGCTTCCGTCAACTGGCCACCTTCATCATAGCCGACATATCCCGGAGGCGCACCGATCAGACGAGTCGCACTAAACTTTTCCTGATATTCACTCATATCGATACGAGTCATCATATTCTCGTCATCGAACAGATATTCCGCCAATGCTTTGGCCAGCTCTGTCTTACCGACACCTGTCGTACCGAGGAAAATAAATGAACCGATCGGTCGTTTCGGGTCCTGTAATCCGGCACGGCTACGGCGCACGGCATCAGCAATAGCACTGATAGCCTCCTCCTGCCCGATCACACGCGTGTGCAATTCAGATTCCAGATGGAGCAATTTTTCCTTTTCACTCTGCATCATCTTGCTGACAGGAATTCCCGTCCAACGAGATACCACATCGGCGATATCTTCACTGTCCACTTCCTCCTTGATCATGGCGGAAGCACCTTGCATCGTCTTCAGTTTCTCCTGGACTTCCCTGATCTCTTCCTCCTTTTGTTTGATCTTTCCGTAACGGATTTCGGCTACTTTACCGTAGTCGCCTTCACGTTCGGCCTTATCAGCTTCAAACTTCAGGTTTTCGATATCGATCTTATTCTGCTGAATCTTGTTGATCTGCTCTTTTTCGCTTTGCCACTGAGCCTTCTGTTTCGTTTCTTCGTCCTTCAGGTCGGCAATTTCCTTATTGAGCTGTTCCAGCTTTCCTTTATCATTTTCACGCTTGATCGCTTCACGCTCGATTTCCAGTTGCTTGATACGGCGGGAAACCTCGTCGAGAGATTCCGGCACGGAGTCGATCTGCAAACGCAAACGGGCTGCTGCCTCATCCATCAGGTCGATCGCCTTATCGGGCAAGAACCGGTCAGTGATGTATCGTGTAGACAACTGGACGGCTGCAATGATGGCATCATCTTTGATACGGACCTTATGGTGGTTTTCATATTTTTCCTTCAAACCACGCAGGATGGAAATGGCATCCAATTCGTTCGGTTCGTCCACCATAACAATCTGAAAACGACGTTCGAGCGCCTTATCCTTCTCAAAATACTTCTGATATTCATCCAGCGTCGTCGCACCGATCGAACGCAATTCACCACGAGCCAAAGCAGGTTTCAGGATATTGGCGGCATCCATCGCACCTTCGCCCTTACCGGCACCGACCAATGTATGGATCTCATCGATAAAAAGGATGATTTCCCCATCCGATTTAGTCACTTCACCCACTACAGCTTTCAAACGTTCTTCAAATTCGCCTTTATATTTGGCCCCGGCAACCAAAGCTCCCATATCCAAAGAGAAAATCTGTTTCGATTTCAAATTTTCCGGTACGTCACCCCGGACGATACGATGAGCAAGCCCCTCGGCAATCGCCGTCTTACCAACACCCGGTTCACCAATCAAAATCGGGTTATTTTTCGTACGACGGCTCAGGATCTGAAGTACACGGCGGATTTCGTCGTCACGACCGATCACCGGATCCAACTTGCCGCTACGGGCACGTTCGTTCAGGTTGATCGCATATTTTCCCAGTGCATCATATGTATCTTCAGCCGACTGGCTGGTTACCTTATTCCCTTTCCGCAATTCTTCAATCGCCTGGCGTAATTCATTTTCTGTCATACCGGCATCTTTCAGAATTTGAGAAGCAGTGCTCTTTTCCGTGAACAAGGCCAAAATAATCGGCTCCAGAGACACATACTGGTCCCCCATTTTGGATGAATAGCCGATTGCTTTCTGCAAAACGGCATTTGCTTCACTTGACAGGTAAGGTTCTCCGCCTGATACTTTCGGTAATGAACTGATCTGCGCATCCAATACACGATTCAGATTCTGGATATTGACACCCAGCTTCTGGAAGATGAAATTGGTCACACTTTCGCCCGTCATAATGACACCTTTCAGCAAATGTACGGCTTCGATCGCCTGCTGCCCATTCTGAGTAGCAAGTTGCACGGCCTGCTGGACGGCTTCCTGTGCTTTAATTGTAAAATTGTTTAAATTCATATAGTTATACTCCTTTCAATTCTATTTTTATTTCTCATTTCCACAGACATTCCTACAAAACAAGTACCAGAAACAAAATATGTCATTTTGTCATACATTTTAAAACTTCGCATTAAAAGAGCCTGTCGAACAGTCTCGTTTCACGCCGTTTTTTACATGTTTTCGGGAAAAGAACAAGGCGGCTGGGAAAAAGGTTTACTTTTACCTTGTCAAGACGGAGCTTTTTCTACTTATAGAATTTCAGGAATATAAATCTAAGAAATATCTTCGGCAATAGTGTACCCTAATTCCCGGTCATCATTCTTATCTTGAAAAAAATAGGCATTCCCTTCAGGAGATTCAATATAATAAAGGTTTGTATAAACAAAATCGGGATTGTCCCGTTTCAGGACTCTGGCCACATTATCAGGGACTTTTGTATCTAAACTGATTTCATACCTTGTCTCTTTCCAAAAATAATAATCAGTTTCAACCTCTCCTCTAAAAGAAACAAATTTAAGGGTATCGTTATGAAGGACAAAATAATCATAATATCCTCCATTATTCTGATATCCTCTAATTTCAGAACCGTCATATTTCTTATAGATAAAGTCAAAATGAGCCTTCGGCAAATCAACAAACCAGGTAGGGTCATTCGGTGTCCATGTATATACAGCCAAGAACATCCCGTCATCATTCAGACAAACGTAATGTGTCATATCTTTAACATTTTTCCACTGATACAGGAAATGTAATGTATAAAGGCTTCTATCCATCCCCTCCCGCTCCGTTTTGTATATATTTTCAAATTGGGCAAAACGATACTTGGAATTTTCAAAAGCAGTTTGTGCTTCAAGCGAAAGCTGGTTGAAATCAGCAATCTTCGTATGAGTCATTTTCCAAATATCATCCACATACCAGATCGAAGCTTCATTTTGGTCTTTATCTATAACATTTATTTGAGAAAAGTTCGAATATTCCTGATAATTCAGGATTTCCACAGAAGGATATCTTTTTGAGAGATCAGCCTTAATCATCTCCGGGATTTCATCTTCAATCAGTTGCTCTTCCTTATCACACGCAGTAATGCATATGGATAACAGGCATGCCATGATATAGTAAAAAAAGGGAACTCGTTTCATATTCAAATGTATAAATAGGTTTTCATCAATAAAGAATATCGCAAATGTACGAAAAAAGAAATCCTACAATCATATTTTTTGATAAAATTCTTCAACAACTTCGACAAAAGCCTCTGGCAACCGTCTCAACACTTCGATTTTCCAATCTTCGGACATTCCATAAAAGGCTTCTGCTATTCCTCCCGTAATGCAGGCCAACGTGTCTGAATCGCCACCGAGAGAAATGGCCAAACGGATTGCAGTTTCAAAATCCGTACTTTCCAAAAAAGCGACAATCGCCTCCGGGACAGTTCCCTGACAACTTGGGTTAAAGCGATAGTCCGGCCGGATCTCGTCACAGGTAAAATTCAAATCATATAAAAAAGTCGTTTCAATATATTCTCGGATAGCTTGCTTGCTTTTTCCTGTACGAGCCAGATAGATGGCAGCAGCCACAGCTTGAGCCCCTTTGATCCCTTCCGGATGGTTATGGGAAACGGCAGCCGTTTCTTCAGCCACTTGCAATGTTTTTTCCAATGAACCAAAAGCCCACCCAACTGCGCTAACCCGCATAGCCGAACCATTCCCCCAACTGTTATAAGGCTGTGGATTCGTTTCACAAAGCCATTGCCCGAAACGTGCTCCATAGCCTCCCATCGGACACGGAAACTCCCTGCCATAACGATGCATAACTTGCACGAGATTCCCTCCATACAATAGCCAGTCAGTCACGGCGACCGTCATAATCGTGTCGTCCGTATAATTGCTTTTCTTGGTAAAGAACGGAAAAATCGTTGTCTTTATATTATCAAACTCATATACGGAACCGATAATATCTCCGGCTATTGCTCCTATCATATTACTCTCATTTTTATTCGGACATAAAAATACAAAACAACCTCCTATATCCCAAACAGAAAGTGAAGTGACTTTCCGGCCTGAAACCTTCCGGCGGCATTGCCCGCATAAATCTCTCCACCCGTGAGCGTCAACTTCTTCACCGGAGCTCCGGTTTTAAAATCCAAGTCTTTGAAATTGATCCAAAAAATATCGGGGCTAAGCGTTGATTCGAAATAATACACTTTATTTTTTTGATCCGCTACCGTACGCCAGCGAGTCGAAGCAATATTGGGCTGTTCGGGGATAGAGATTCCCAAAGGAACCGAAACATTGCGCATCACACTAAAAACTCCGGCAACAGCCTGCCTGAAATTATCGGTTTGCGGTAATGCCTGGATATAAAACGATGCACGGACAAAGCGATCGGAAGCACGGTTTGTCCCGGGTAGCATAACCAGACCGCCAATCTCTTTCCAGTAATCATTCAAAGTCAACTGTTTGTCATAGGTAGGGGAATTTGTCATTATCTGGCATTCTCGTCCCTCATGAATGATCAGATTGCCGTTGATATATTCAAAGATGGCACTATTCCCGGTCGCATCCGAAATCGAGAGGTGCAAAGTCGATTTTGCTCCGTTAGGTAAATCAGGGTCATCAATACGGAAAGTTTCCAGGCTCAATTCATTCACAGCTTCGTCCACCGTCGCAAAATTATCCAAGACATATTGTGTCCAGATGCTCAATCCCATCACCGGACGGCTATCATTCGGACGATGATAAGAGGATTCGGTCAGGAAAAGCAAGTTCGCCACCAGGCCTTTTTCATTCATACCGTCACAAACTCCGATATCATATCCGGCAGTCACAACACTCCCATATTTGGAAGTCCACGTCACCGTATTGTCCGTAATCCCTCCCCGTTTCTCCATTCCCCGAGGGAAAAGGTAAATATTCGATTGCGGATCCTCTTTCCAATCCATCGTCCGCCCTGTCACGATCATATCATCCGGTCCCAGATAGACCGCACGCGTACAGGCTTTGTTTTGCTCTGCAAAAAACATCATGCCTAAAGCTACCACTGAAAAGACGGCTAACTTATTTCTTTTTGCCATAACTATAATTTTAAATATGTCCAAACTATATTTATAACAGGGATATGAGAATGATAGTTCCAGTTGTTCAGAACAACTTGTAACAGAATAAAATCAACAATACCCCCTTTTTGCACCATTTTTCTATTTCATCGAAAATTCCGATCCATACTGTTCTTACGTTTTGGCAAGATTAGGCATCTAAAAATGATAAATGTGAAAAAATCTTTTTTTGATCATCTTTTACGGATTGACATTTTGACCATCTAATCGGGGTATTTGCTATCAAATAGAATGTTAAAAAATATTACCCTTGCGGGTAATTTTCAAAAGATGCCCTATTAATTCAATTTAGATGGGAAAGAGGTGTCATTTTGATAACTGTGCCGAAAGTTCCCTCCTCGGGAAAAAGGAGAAATGATATTTGGGTGAGGTTACCTCACTGAAAATATGTCAATAGAAAAAAATACATTACATTTGTCTTATCATTAAAATAAGTATTAGGAGATGAAAATTATAACATACAATGTAAACGGCCTGCGTGCCGCTGTAGGAAAAGGATTGCCCGAATGGCTGGCACAAGAACAACCCGACGTACTTTGCCTACAGGAAACCAAGTTGCAACCGGACCAATATCCGGCTGAAGCATTTGAAGCGCTCGGCTACAAAGCATGGCTTTTCAGTGCACAGAAAAAAGGCTATAGCGGAGTCGCAATCCTGAGCCGCCGAGAACCGGACCATGTGGAATATGGGATGGGGATCGAAAAGTACGATAACGAGGGGCGTTTCATCCGGGCCGATTTCGGGGATCTGTCGGTGATCAGCGTTTACCACCCTTCGGGTACGAGCGGCGATGAGCGTCAGGCATTCAAGATGGAATGGTTGGAAGATTTCCAGAACTATGTAGTGGAACTACAAAAATCGCGTCCGAAACTGATCTTATGCGGGGACTACAATATCTGCCACGAACCGATTGATATTCATGACCCGGTACGCAATGCGACGAACAGCGGCTTCCTTCCGGAAGAGCGAGAATGGATGACTCGTTTCCTGGATGCCGGCTATATCGACACGTTCCGCCTCCTCAACCCGGACAAACAGGAATATACTTGGTGGAGTTATCGTTTCAGCGCCCGTGCCAAAAACAAGGGCTGGCGTATTGACTATTGCATGGTCAGCGAACCGATGAAAGCACAAGTGGAAAAAGCGTATATTTTAAATGAGGCTGTTCATTCGGATCATTGCCCGGCAGTGATCGAGGTGTCGTAAATCAAATTCCGCACTGCCTCTTGATAATCTGCCAACCGGGAACTTTTCAATATTTTTTTCCGGAGCCGTTTCTCTGCATCCGGCAACAGGTAATCCCAAAGGGTCTTCATCTTGTCGAGTACCTGGTGTTCGCCTCCCTCCAGACGGGAAGAATAGCCTGCTAACAGTAAGGCATGGAAAGCAGACAACTTCTCTATCTTCTCCTGAGCGGTAAGCGGGGTATCGGATATATATTCCGTTGCCAACCAGGGAGAAGACAGCAGACCACGTCCGATCATGATACCTTTCAAACGGGGAAAACGTCCGGTTAACGAACGAATATCCGGCAAAGTCCGGATGTCTCCATTATAGAAAAGCGGAAGCGTGCATGAATCATAAAATCGGGAGAAAGCATTCAGGTCAGTCTTTCCTTTATATTGCTGCGTACCGATCCTGGGATGCAATGTGAGATGTGTGAGAGGCAATCCGTTCAAAAAAGGAAGAAGCGCTTGCGCCTCCTCAGGAGAATCCCAACCCAACCGCAGTTTGACTGAGAATTGTATCTCCGGGAATTCAAAAATCGTTTCCAACAACACTTTCACCTCATCCGGATAAGGCAGGATACCCGCTCCCCGATGTTGTCGTGCCTGCATCGGGAAAGGACAACCCAAATTAATATCAGCACGTCGGTACCCCAATTCACGAAACAAACTGGCAATCCGGCGGAACTCTTCGGGCGAAGCTGCGATCATCTGGGGAACAAGTGAGGCGGATGCGTTTGCTTCCGGTGCAAGATCCCGCAATTCCTTATTACGAAAGTCATCCTTTTCGAGACGGACGAACGGAGTGTAATAGGTATCGACTCCCCCGAATACTCGTGCATGCGCTTCCCTGTAGACCCAATCGGTATATCCCTGCAAAGGAGCGAGATGAATAGCATACGGGACCATCATTCCGGAAACATTTCAATGAAAAGTGAATGAAGACATGCTTTGGCCGCTTCGAAATCCTGTTCCGCCCCCAACTCTTTTTCAAGCGAGGTGACTCCCTTATCTTTAAAGCCACAAGGATTGATCAGGGAGAAGTAATCCAAGTTCGTATTTATATTCAAGGCAAAGCCGTGCATGGTGACGAAACGGCTACTTTTCACACCGATCGCACAAATCTTACGGGCTTTACCCGGCACATCAGGATCGATCCACACACCTGTAGCTCCCGCGAGCCGCTCCCCTTTAATGCCATAGATAGCTAAAAAGCGGATAATGGTTTCTTCCAACCTGTCGATATATTGCTTGAGTCCCAACTTCCAGGTATCGAGATCGAAGACCGGATATCCGGTGATTTGTCCGGGACCGTGATACGTGATATCCCCTCCCCGGTTGATATGGTAGAAAGAGACACCCCGCTGCACAAGCAGTTCTTCCGGGATCAATAGGTTGGTGTCCTTACCACTTTTTCCAATAGTCAGTACCGGCTGATGTTCGCAGAAGAACAACCGGTTTTCCCCGGTCCTGCCTTGCGCTTTCGCTTCCAACAAGGCGTTGAAAGCAGCCGTCTGGCGTTCCAGTGCCTTCTCATATTCGATACGTCCGAGATCGTGATATATAAAATGACTCATATGATTATCGTTCTTATGTAAATATTCTTTTCGGGCAGATATACCGTCATACCGGATTCTGCCCGGAGCTTCTTACGTTTACGCACTTTCCTGCTACCGGATTCAGGGTCGGAGTCACCACTGTCATACCCCATTTTGATCTTAAGCAGTTTCCCCATCAGCGACATGATCTTCGTCTGCCGCTTCAGCATATAAGGAGAAGGTTTTGCAGAATTGAACTTGCGGGGATTCGGCAAGGTCGCAGCGATCAAAGCCGCTTCCGCCTTTGTCAGTTTATAGGCCGGCTTTTTGAAATGGGCCTGTGCGACTGCTTCGGCACCATAAATACCGTCTCCCATTTCGATCGAGTTCAGATAAACTTCCATGATACGTTCTTTCCCCCAAATCCATTCGATCAGGACAGTGAAATAAGCCTCGATGCCTTTGCGCAAATAAGTCCTTCCGGGCCAGAGAAACACGTTCTTGGCAGTCTGTTGCGAGATCGTGCTCGCTCCTCGTACACGTTTGCCTTTTTCGGCATCGGCACGAGCTTTCTGAATCTGTATCATATCGAAACCATCATGGTCGAGAAAAAGATTGTCTTCCGAAGCCACGACCGCCTGTGCCAATGGCTGGGCAATTTGCTTCAAAGGCATCCATTTGTGTTCCAGCTTGATGGGCTTGCTATCCCGAACCTGTTCGTAGACGCGGATAAACATCAGCGGAGTGTAGTAAACAGGAATGAATTTATATGCCACCACAGCCAACAAACTGGAAACAAACAGAAACAGCAACAAGTTCCGGCTTCCTATCAGTATTTTTTTCAGTATGCGCATCGATTCTTGTCTTTTCGAACGGCAAACTTACGGATTTATTTCCAATATTGTTCCATCTGTTCCAGTGTCTTGCCCTTTGTTTCGGGAACGAATTTCCAGATAAACAGAGCGGCCAAAACTCCCATGACACCATAAACCCAGTAGGCCATACCATGATTAAACGTATCGGTCAGATACTGGTTCTTATCAAGCATCGGGAAAGTCCAGGAGACAAGGAAATTGGCGATCCATTGCCCGGCAACGGCAATACTCATCACTGTCGAGCGGATCGTATTCGGGAAGATCTCTGCCAGCAATACCCAACAGACCGGCCCCCATGACATCGCAAAACCAGCCGTGTACACCAACATGCAAACCAACGAGCCGATACCGACGGAGTGCGTATAGAAAGTCGTCCCCAAGATCATCATCGAAACGGCCATGACCAATGCCCCGATAATCATAAGCGGACGGCGTCCGAACCGGTCGACCGTAAAGATTGCCAGTACGGTAAAAGAGAGGTTCACAGCTCCTACCACGATCTGCTGCAACAAAGCGGCATCAGTGGCGGCTCCCATTGTTTTAAATATCTCCGGCGCATAATACAACACGACATTGATCCCGACAAACTGCTGGAAACCGGACAGAAGGACACCGACAAATATGATCAGTATACCGAACGAACGCACCGGAAAGATCAAAGACACAAAAAAACTACCGATCAAAGCGATCTCCAAAGCACTCGTATTACCAGCCAATTCCAACGCTCCGTACAAAAGCAGCACCAGCCACATCCCCATAAATAAGAAGTAAGGACGCATGGAAGGTTCCTGTTTCCTGAAACTTTCTTTTATTTCAACCAGTTCGGGTGCCGCTTTTTCTTTTCCCATCAAGCGATCCAGTACGGACAGCGCCTTATCTGTTTTACCGCGCATCACCAAATAACGGGGCGTTTCCGGCACAAACATCAGAAGGACCAGGAAAAGTAAAGCCGGGACGATCTCGGACGCGAACATCCAACGCCAGCCAATCGCGTGCAACCAGGCGGCATCTCCCTGCAACGCGATACTGTAATTTACAAAATAGACGACAAGCATACCGAAAATAATCGCAAACTGGTTCCACGACACCAGATTTCCCCGTTTTTCCGCCGGTGCCATCTCGGCAATATACATCGGAGAAACCATAGAAGCCAAACCAACTCCTACTCCTCCGACAATCCGGTAAAACACAAAAAGATACATGAATGTGTGATCTCCGCTACCAGGCATCCCGACAAACAGTTCCGGCCATGCCGAACCGATTGCCGACAGCAAAAACAGGATGGCAGCCAACACAAGCGTAGGTTTCCGTCCATACCGCTGGCTGATCCAACCGGCAAAAGAAGCACCTAATATACAACCGATCAGGGCACTGCTTACAACGAATCCTTCAAGCGCATTCGCCTGATCCAATGGTAGTCCGAAAGGTTCAATAAAGAATTTACGTAGCGATTCGACCGTCCCGGATATCACCGCTGTATCATATCCGAATAATAATCCCCCCAATGTCGCCACAAGGGTGATTCCAAAAATGTAGTTGTTGTTTTTCACGATAGAGATTCATAGAGGTAAATAATGATTTATCGGTATGGGACTTGGATGACACGGCCATACAAAATAATTGTCGTTTGTAGGGGCAGGGCTCTGCTCTGCCCATCGAATCCGGCAAGGCGAACTTTATTTTCATTGGGCGGAGTAGAACCCCGCCCTTACGAGACACCATTATTTTATTGCACACCGGTAAATCAGTATTTATATGTTATTAAATGTACTGGTTGATAATCATCTCATACAATTCCTGTTTCCCGCTAATCTGCTTTGGTTCATCACTGGCAAGAGCGATGGTACGCAGGTCTTCAAGAAGGAGTTTGCCTTCTTCGAACTTCTTACCGTCACCCTGGTCAAAGCTGGCGTAACGTTCGGCACGCATTTTCTTGTAATCGGAATGTTCCAGGATATCGGCAGCGGCCATCAAGGCACGGGCAAAGGAATCCATACCGCTGATATGAGCCAGGAAGATATCATCCAGATCGGTCGAGTTACGACGTGTCTTGGCATCGAAGTTCGTGCCTCCGGTAGTCAAGCCGCCTGCTTCGAGGATAACCAGCCAAGCCTGTGTCAGTTCGTAGATGTTAACCGGGAACTGGTCTGTATCCCAACCATTCTGATAATCACCGCGATTGGCATCGATACTGCACAGCATACCGGCATCGGCGGCAGCCTGAAGTTCATGTTCGAATGTATGTCCGGCTAATGTAGCATGGTTCACTTCGATATTAATGGCAAAATCCTTGTCGAGACCATAATGGCGCAGGAAGCCGATAACCGTTTCCGTATCCACGTCATACTGATGTTTTGTCGGTTCCATCGGTTTAGGCTCTACCAGGAAAGTACCTTTGAACCCGTTCTTGCGGGCATAATCACGTGCCATCGTCAGCATCATGGCAAGATGTTCCTTTTCGCGTTTCATGTTGGTGTTCAACAAGCTCATATATCCTTCACGTCCGCCCCAGAACACATAGTTTTCGCCACCCAAGGCAATACAAGCGTCAATCGCATTTTTGATCTGCGTGCCGGCACAAGCCACAGCAGGGAAATAAGGATTTGTAGCCGCCCCGTTCATATAACGTTTATGCCCGAACACATTGGCGGTAGACCACAACAGCTTCTTCCCTGTCGCTTCCTGATGCTGTTTGGCATATTCAACCATCGTATGCAGGTCTTTTTCAAATTCGGCCAACGTCGGTGCTTCATCCACAACATCCACATCATGGAAACAGTAGTAAGGGATATTACATTTCGTCATAAATTCGAAAGCAGCATCCATTTTATACTTGGCACGGGAAATACGGTCCGCACCCGCATTCCAGGGAAATGTTTTCGTTCCGCCACCGAACTGATCGGCCCCTTCCGCACACAATGTATGCCAATAGGCCATAGCGAAACGCAAATGGTCTTTCAGAGTTTTACCCATTACGACCTTATTTTCATCATAATAATGAAAAGCCATCGGATTTTTTGATTCGCGTCCTTCAAACTCTATTTTTCCAATCCCCGGAAAAAATTCTTTTTCACCTTTAAAGTAATTCATGATAATAAGTATTTATTGATTATACAATTTTTTCTTTTGTTACGCCAATGCTTTCTCCAACCGTTCTTTCCAGACCTCGAAAGCCCCGCAGTATTTGTCCGCTTTCAGCCCGTCCGGCTCTATCACATTGATCTTTTTCAAGGAAGCAAACGC